>ERZ1066119.72-NODE-72-length-76711-cov-21.192901_pt1 | contig 76711 bp, 55 predicted proteins | sample MGYA00382766_ERZ1066119 | MGnify/ENA primary metagenome ERZ1066119 (study PRJEB33369, sample SAMEA5778349) | biofilm metagenome | biome: Industrial cooling water; feature: Water cooling tower basin; material: Biofilm | place: United Arab Emirates | collected...
GTGGCATTAGTAAGTATGGTGGATGGTGCGTTACGCTGTCGCTAACGCACCCTACCAACTACTGTGGCATTAGTAAGTATGGTGGATGGTGCGTTACGCTGTCGCTAACGCACCCTACATAGTACACACTTAAAAATAAACCAAAAACTGTGACACTTGGCTTTAGTTATGGTCGTGCAATTTTCCTGTTCAAAGCTGGGCGAAACTTGGAGATGAAAGTATTAAACTACATCAGTAAGTTGTCACTTTACTGGAAATTTGTATTGGCATTTTTCAGCGTGGGTTTGATACCTACCTTCGCTGCTCCGGTTATGGGTGCAGAGCGCATTTCTTTGTCCTACGGCTCGATCGAGCAGTCTATCCCAATTCATTCTCTGGAAACTTTCGTTAAAACAGGCGAGCTAGAAAATGATTTGGTGCTGTGCGGTAGCTATGCAACGTCGCATCAGTTGCGTCAACTGCGACAGATTTTGCAAACTCGCGTTTTGCTGAAACCTCAAAAGATGTCGCGGTTTCTTGATACGCCAATGGGCGAGCAACTGGTGAATCTTTTAGCCTATCCGATTGAAACTGATGCTCGCCACTCGAGCAATGAAGCGATTCGCTCTGCCCTAATTCTTGCTGCTGCCGATCCAGAAGGGTTGACGCTTTTGAATGTGCTGCGCGAGTTTCCGTCTAGTCAAATTGAGATCGATCTTGGGCGCAGTTTGGAGATGATCCGAGTCTGGCAAACTGCGGTTAATCAAAGCAATCAAGCGATCGCTCAAATCGAGCAACAAGCCATTTTAGAGGCAACTACCGCACCCCTACCAAATTGGTTACCTGTCGCCGATCTGAGGCAGCCAGGACGGTTTAAATGGAAACGACGTACTATCACGCTCAACGATCGCGCGCGCGATCGCCGCTTTCAGGCTGATATTTACCTGCCACTTGCTCGCAAACCCCATCCGGCGATCGCAATCTCCCACGGATTAGGTTCTAGCCGAGCCAGTTTTACCTATCTAGCTAAACATCTAGCTTCCTATGGTTTTGTGGTAGTAGTTCCAGAACATCCGGGTAGCAATGGGGCGCGAATGCGGGCGCTATTTGAAGGCAGAATTAATCAAGTTATCGCTGCCCGTGAATTTATCGATCGTCCTTTGGATGTGAAGTATTTGTTAGATGAATTAGAGCGTCTCTCCCAAACTGATTCAGACTTTCGAGGACGTTTGAATCTGCAACAAGTTGGCATTATCGGGCAATCTTTTGGAGCCTACACAGCACTCGTATTAGCGGGTGCAAAGCTACGTTTTGAACAACTTGAAAGAGACTGCTTTAGTTTGCAAAATTCGGTAAATCCATCGTTATTGCTCCAGTGTCGCGCTTTGGATTTACCTCGATCTAATTACGATCTTGCCGATGCGCGGGTGAAGGCTGCGATCGCGATTAATCCAGTTGGTAGCAGTATTTTCGGGCAATCAAGTCTGAGGCAAATCAAAATTCCCGTGATGACAATCGCTGGTACTGCCGACACTTTAGCACCAGCACTCCCCGAACAGATCGAGCCTTTTTCTTGGTTAACAAGTTCAAACAAATATTTTGTGTTGCTAACTGGTGGAACCCACTACTCGACGGTTACCGACCAACTCAGCGTTAAAGTAAATTCTCCCACGCCACAGGTTGAGCCAGATCGAGCGATCGCTCAAAATTATCTCATGGCATTGAGTACAGCCTTTGCTCAAACCTATGTTGCCCAACAACCTGGTTACAATTCTTATTTGAGTGCCGCTTATGCTAACAAGATTCGTCACGATTCATTGCCATTGAATTTGGTGCGAGCGATCGCTACTCCTCAATTAGTTCAAGCCGCCAACGGTTTCAATTTGAATTACTTACTATTCGGCGGTATTAGCGCCCAAACAGTTGGAATAATTTATTTGATCGCATGGCGTTACCGTGCCAAATTCCGCCAGCGTTAAAGCTGAGGCTTGGTTTTATCAACCCGCTTTTGCTCAGACCAAATAGGTAATCGATTAACTTTCTCTAGCGTCAATTCTACGTAGGTGGTTTGGCTTGCTCCCACAGATGCCATGCCAAAATAACCTTCATCACCATCATGAGCGTGAGGGCCAGTTTTTATAACTTTATAACGCCCTTGCCGACGCGCTTGGTTAAAAGGAGAACCAACCGTCCAACTCCAGCGCGAGGCAAAAGTAATGCGAGTAATGTCTTCAACCCAATCTCTACGACCTTGCAGGTGGTAAACTCGATCGACCGTCTCAAAGCCAGTATTGCCATCAAAGCACCCCCCAACCGAGACAACGACCGACTGTGCATTCAGCGATCGCTCGAGGTAAGGAACTGCACCCAGAGCAACTTGTGCGCCACCGCTAGTGCCAATCAGAATAATTTTTAGTGGTTGCTGCTGGGAGCGAGGTATAGGATGGGCAGCATTCATGCGATCGATAATTGTTGATGCAATTCCCTGGTTATAAATCGGGCCATAACGCTCATCCGCAGAGATAGCAAATCGCCAGAGATTGCGAATTTGAATCAGCATGTGGGCATTTGCTAGCCAACCTTTGGCATTTTTAGCGGCACGCCATAGGGGCGCTGTCAATCTTTCCCCACCCAAACTCTCGTTATACAGCGAATAAGGAAACACGTCGGAAACCACGACGCAATTCGGATTAAGTTGTACCAAGCGATTGAGAAAAAATTCTTCACCTGGGGTCAACTCATTAGGAGAAAAATCTCCTACTCCGGGCAAGAAAACTATGTAGCAGTCAATCTTTTGACCCTTTGTAGCAGTTGTAGGCTCGTTCTCAGATAAAAGTTTCTTGGTTTGGTTTCTCTTAAAACTCAAACTTTCAGTGTTTCGGCTCAACCACCACAATAAAGTTGGCACAGGTGCTAGCATCCCCCAAATCAGAAGTAATACACTTGCCAAAATTAGCAGCTTTAAGGTTTCACCTCGCAACCATCCCAATATCCGCCCGATAAACTGAAGCATAAAAACCCGTTGAGAGTATTTTACCCAAGCAAAATCCCCTGAAAGAGGGATTGAATTGTATGGCGTTGGTATGTTGTATTAAACTCAACCTAGCTCGAGTTTTTCATCCCTCGTAAGCCATAGAAAATGAGCAAAGATCGCAAACAGTCAGATCCAGGGATTTGTCAAACAATTGGGAACGCCTTGGCTCTCAATGGCAGCTTCTACGAAACTGCTCGCAATACACCCCAAAACCGTCGGATAGCTCTAACTATCGTAATTTTGGCAGCCGTTGCCTATGCCTTGGGGAGCGGCGTCATTTTGTTAATCAATCGCGCTAGCTACACCTTGGTGCTAGTAGCAGTTTTGATTAATGCACTCGCACTGGTAGCTAGTTACTATTTTTGGACGTTTACTATTTGGAAAGTTGGACAGTGGATGAAGTCAAATGCTCCAACTTATGGGGATTTACTTAGTCCTATCGGCTTTGCCTATTCGCCGCAAGTGTTGAACTTCTTAACCTTAATTCCCCTGCTGGGGCGACCAATTGAATTGATCTTGGCGGTCTGGAGTTTGTTAGCAGCAATTGTGGCAGTCCGCCAAGGATTAAATATTAGCACTCCTCGGGCAGCTTTAATTTGTTTATTGGGCTGGCCTTTGATTCAAGTAGCAATTGGCTTTGTCCAAGTTTTACAGCAAGAAATCGTCCAATCTGTTGCGGTGAGATGAGCGATCGCAGAAAATGAAACCGTGGTATTAGCACCCAAAAATTATGTAAGAGACTTACCATAATCTGGAAAGTCTCATCTTGTAATGGTTTCAGGCGGAAGTTGCCCCACAGAGGGGCAACTTCCGTTGAGAAATTAAGTCTAGGTTAATTACTATTTAAATTTTGAATAAATAGCATACTTTAGTTGCTATTTTACCTCTTAAGTAGTAGGCAAACTATTTCATCAAGGTAGATCATTTTTAGTGTCTGCTGATTCAGCTTGCCCTCAAAAAGTATTCAAACTTACAAACAGGAATATGCCTGGGTGGATTTCATTTGTTCAATTTCTCAAGAAAATAGGTAAAAGAACATGGAGAGTGCGAAGACGATCAAGTTGACAGTACTTACCGTGCTGAGTGCGGTGACTTTCTTTCTCGGGCTGACAATATTTGAAGCAATTCCTGAGATTCCCGTCGATATTGATTTCAAACCATTTTTTATTCCCATGTCGTTCGCTGCCCTCGTGCCACTGGGGGAACCGCTTTTCGCTGTCTCATTAGGAGGAATGCTAGGAGAATTCTTGCGAGATATGCTCGAAGGTTATGAGATTGACGATCCAATCGGGGCAGTAGGTTACGTGGTAGGTTTCTTTATTGCAGGCTACGTCATCGGCAACCATCCGCTTAATAAGATTCGCGTGGCGATCGCAGCCACAGTAGCAGGATTCTTGCACGCAGCAATCGAAGCTACGGCATTCATTCTTTTCTCCGAAGAGACTGCTTATATTGCCTTGTGGTCTGCGATCGGCAATACGATTACTGACGGCATTATCTTGGGTGCGATCCCAACTCCCTTCATCGTGCCGCAGCTTTATGGTCGAATCGAGCGCTATTTGGGTTATCCGCTGCGCGGTAAACCTCAACAACGCGATCGCCAACCAAGAACGGCTCGTACAAGTCACGCCCGTTGATTGAAAAGGAGTAATTTATGTCAATTGTCAATCTAGAAAACTTTACGTTTACCTATCCAGGATCAAACGAAAGCGTTCTCAATGATGTCTGTTTAGAGATAGAAGACGGTGAAGTGCTTGGCATCATTGGACCATTAGGGGCTGGGAAGACAACTCTTTGCAAGGCGATCGCTGGGTTAGCACCAAGCATTACGGGAGGTGAAGCTGCCGGTGAAATAAATGTCAGCAAGGAAAACCAAAACCGCCAGCACAAGGACTCCAGCAACAACAATGTCGGGCAAGTCGGGATGGTGTTTGAGGACTATGCGGCACAACTGATCCAGTTAAAGGTATTTGAAGAAGTCAAAACGCCACTGTTAAATCGCGGTCTTTCACCCAAGGAAGCAGAAAATCAAGCAAGAGAGCTACTCCATAGAGTCGGACTGGGTGGAGAAGACATAGAGAAAAAGCGGATTTGGGATCTATCTGGCGGTCAACAGCAGCGGTTGGCGATCGCTGCCACGCTAGCGATGGAGCCTTCAATCGTCATTCTCGACAACGTGATGGACAAGCTCGACCCCAAAGGGCGGGAGCAAGTACGCGGTATTGTTACGGAACTGAACGGTCATAAAACGCAAATTATTGTCGATCGAGATGCCGATTTCCTGTTGCAAAAAACCCAGAGGCTGATCGTCTTTGTTGATGGTAAAGCGATCGCCTCTGGCTTGCCAGAGGAAATCGTCAAAAACCAAGAGTTGCTGGAGCGTGCCGATATCGAACCGCCAATCAGTCTGCGCCTTGCCCGCGCCTTGGGGATGTCCCAGTCACCGCTCACACCCGAAGAATTTAAGCAGGCGTACTTTGCTAATCGGATGCAAGATCCTTCCTCGCTTGTAGTTCGCAAGCACTCTAGGGTAGAACCGCCAGAAGCCAAACGCAATTTTGGCAATCCGGTAGTCTGTATGCAGGACGTGACATTCTGCTACTCCGACGACGGACCCAAGGTACTTGAAGGCATTAACCTGACGATTCATGCAGGCGAAGTCCATGCGATCGTCGGTCGTAATGGAGCAGGCAAAACAACTATAGTCAAGCACATCGCTGGGTTGGTGAAGCCTAACAAAGGTAGAGTCACAATTTGCGGCACGGACACGCGGGAGAAAAGCGTCCCTGAGTTGGGGTTAACAGTCGGAACCGTGCTTCAAAACCCAGACGATCAACTTAGCGAGAGAACGGTTAAGGATGAGATCGGTTTTCCGCTCAAACAGCGCCAGTACGAACGGCATGGCTGGTTTTCAAAGCAGAAACGCTACGATGACGACTACATCGAGGAACGGATCTCACAAGTTTGCGAATTAGTCGGAATTACAGATTTGTTAGATGAAGATCCGTTTCTACTGCCACGCGGACAGCGGAAGCTCGTCACCATTGCAGCAGCCTTGGTTGTAGATCCAAAAGTACTGTTGTTGGACGAACCAACTATTGGTCTTGGTGCAACAGCCGATCGGAAGATTAAACAAGCGATCGCCAGCCTGCGCGAACAAGGTAAGGCAGTGTTATTAGTTAGCAACAATGACGATTTCGTAGCTGAAATTGCCGACACCGCAAATATCCTAGAGCAAGGACGCATTGTGTTACAAGGTTCTGTGCGTCAAGTGTTTGCCGAAGATAACTGGGCTAGGCTTGCCGAGTTGCACATTCAACCCCCGCAAGTTGCCCAACTAGCTCGTAGCCTGAATTTGAAAGCTTTGACCTGCGACGATCTGGTTTCACAGCTCTCATCAAAATAGGAAACATCTATGACTTCTTCTAGCGTACCTACCCTTTACCAAGAACGCGATACATTCATTCACAACCGCGACCCTCGCGTGAAGCTACTGTTGTTAGTCTTGCTGTTCTTTTTCTTATTTTTAGCCGGAAGCTGGGAATGGATGTTGGTAGCAGTCATCTTAGGATTGCTCCAGGCTATGGTGGCACGTACTCCTTGGAGGTGGATGGCACTGTTGTGGGCTATCCACCTGCCGACGTTTATTGTGCTGCTGCTCGTGGGAGCGGCTGGACCTTTGTTTGCCGGAAACTTCGCTAAAGTCGCAGAGGTGGCTGCGGCTGAGTTGCGCCTGATCTTGGCGTGGACGGCAGCAATTTTCGTTAGCGTCAGTATGCTTTCTACAATGGATGCAGAGGACTTGACTAGAGGCATCCGAGGGCTGCGCTTACCGCCAGTAGTTGCTTTAGCGTTTGGGTTGTCGTATCGGCTGTTATACACTACTCTAGGCGAGGCATTCCGCATCGCTGATGCGATGAAGATCAAGGGTGTTGACTTGAACCCAAAGCATTTTTTCCGCTTTCTCTGGAATTCTATCAGGCTGTCGCTACCGTTGCTATTATCCGTTATCCGCCGCGGTCCCACCCTGATGTCCGCATTAGAAATGCGGGGATTCAGGAGGGGTAGTCCAAGATTGGGGAACATCGACTTTTGGGATGCGATCTATTTCCTGATTGGTCTGACGGTGTTCGTCCTGGCGACAGGCGATCGCTTCGGCTGGTTTGCTTTTGACTTTAAATCTTTGATTCCCTTTTAGGAATTAAAGTTCTCCACCAGTTTTCCACCTTTTAGGATTAACTTTGAACTAGCGCAGTTCATATTGTGTCAGCTTATATCAGCATCCCACCCTCACCCACCCTTGGACGAGGGGATGTTATGTAGACAAAAATTATCAAAATTTTTGTCTACATTGCCTATGGTTTTAAATAAATAATTTTTAGAAAAGTATCGAGAGGAATCAGTCAATAGAAAGATACAACAGTTGCAAAAACTTGCTTATTATAAAAGCAAAATGCAAGCAATTGGTGAATCAACATGACTCTAATAAAACTTGATGATTTTTACCCCAACAATCGGGATGAGTCTTCTATAGACGAACTCAAGAACTTTAGCGTTTATGCTCATGGAGATGACAAAGTAGGCTCGGTGAGCGACATTTTAGTCGATGAACAAACGGGTAAATTGCGTTATTTTGTTGTAGATACAGGTTTCTGGGTTTTGGGCAAAAAAGTCTTGCTACCTATTGGTCTTGCCAACGTTAATTACACTGAAAACCGCATCTATGCCAACAGCTTGACCAAAGAGCAAGTTGAAAATCTGCCTGATTTCAGCGATTTGGAAAAAGTTGATTATGACTATGAAGAGCAAGTGCGCGGCGTTTACCGTCCAGCTGCTGCTACTTCTGGTATGACTCAAAGTGCCAATTACGATCGCAATACGTACAACTACGAGCAAGAGCCGTCCTTGTACAATATCAGCGATCGCGACAATCAAACCCTGAAACTGTACGAAGAACGGTTAGTCGCCAACAAACAACGTCACAAAGCTGGAGAAGTGGCGATTGGTAAACGAGTTGAAACACAAACCGCTCGCGTTGCCGTCCCCGTAGAAAAAGAGCGCGTGGTGATTGAACGCACAACCCCCACCGATGTCACACCCATCGATCCGCGCCGCGCCGATTTTAATCAAGGTGACGTGATTCGCATGGATATTTACGAAGAAACACCGGATATTCACAAAGAAACTGTTGTGCGAGAAGAAGTCAAAGTCAAGAAGGTTGTAGACCGCGACACAGCAACTGCTGAAGAAACAATTCGCCGGGAAGAACTAGATTTAGATACCCAAGGTCGCCCAATTGTGGAACAGTAACCAACAGCGCGAAGAAGTGCGATCGCGCATCTTCGATCTTTGGTTATATCATGTCCGGTAGAACAGGTTGTGTATAGTAGGGGCGGGTTTTACGAGAGATCTTTGCTACCAACGCCAAGGTTAAATAAACCCGCCCCGCCAGAGAGAGGCTACCGATGCCACCGGATATGATATTAGCCTGCGCTTCCTGGTAGAAAATCAAGGTCTTTAAAGCGTGCTAAGCTGCGGAGATGACGCAAAAATGAGCGACAAGAATTATAGCGCTTTCTCAACACAAACAGATAACCAACAAAGCGAAAATACCAATCCCCAAATACCGCAACCGCCAGAAGGTTCGCAACGCTTGAAGTGGTTGGGGCCAAGCTTTTTATGGATGCTATCAGCAGCAGGTTCGGGAGAGTTACTATTTACACCCAGAATTGCCGCTCTCTACGGCTATTCTTTACTGTGGGCGCTACTGGCTGCCGTTGTACTTAAATGGTTCATTAACGGCGAAGTAGGGCGCTTTTCAGTCTGCACGGGTACAACCATTCTCGAAGGCTTTAAGCAACTTCCAGGTCCCAAAAATTGGGCAGTTTGGCTAATTTTATTGCCCCAAGTAATAGTAGCAATTTCTACAGTAGCTGGGCTGGCGGGTGCTGCTGCTACCGCCCTAATTTTAATTACCGGGGGGACTGTTCAACTGTGGACGGTAATTATCATCCTTGTCACGGCGGCGATTGTTTTATTAGGGCAATACAACGTAGTAGAAAAGATTTCTTCTTATATCGGTATTGCTCGGACAATCGCAATCGTAGCGGCTGCTCTTTTTGTCTTCCCCAACCTGCGCCAACTAGGAGCAGGTTTACTGCCCCAAATTCCCCAAAACGTACAGTATCAAGAAATACTGCCTTGGCTGGGTTTTATGCTCGCAGGTGCAGCCGGATTGATGTGGTATTCCTATTGGGTGGAAGCGAGGGGATACGGTGCTGCTAGCATTGAGGGAAAAGAACAAATAGACCCAAAACAACTCAATCGGGAAGAAAAGAACAAGCTACGCGGCTGGTTGAATTTGATGATTTTATCCAACACCTTAGCCGTGGTGGGGGCGTTGTTAGCGGCGCTATCTTTCCTGATTTTGGGTGGTGAATTGCTGCGTCCCCAAGGTTTACTACCTAAAGAAAATCAAGTAGCCGAAACTCTGGGTTCTCTGCTGGGCGATATCTGGGGGCCATTTGGTTTCTGGTTTATGGTGGCGATTGTATTTATTACTTTTTGCAGCACCGTACTTTCAGTTGAAGATGGCTTTGGGCGGATGTTTGCTGATGGAACGCAGATTCTGTTTCAGGGGTTTGGAATGCGGGGACGCTGGACTAACGAAAAGTTTTTGCAGCGTTTCTACATAATCGTGCTGTTGGCTTTGCTACCGATTGGGATTTATTTATTCTTTGGCGAACCTGTGGGGTTGTTGCAAACTGCTGGTGCAATTGAAGCGGCGCACATTCCTATTGTCGCCGGATTGACGCTTTATATCAATCATCGGATGTTACCAAAGGAACTGCAACCTTCTAAGTTTATCTTTGGGGGAACAGCAGTAGCAGGGATTTTCTTCGCCCTGTTTGCGGTGATTTATCTTTTACAACTGCTGGGATTTATTGGCTCAAGTGGGGGTTCGGGTTAAATTGACTTTACCTTTTTCTGGCTCGTTTCCTAAACCTGGGAAAACCGCAATTATCAAGTTGACGTTATTGGTTAATACCTTATGACTTTAGCAACAAAACCCCTCTCTAATTACATCGCTGTAGTGTTTGATTTCGACGATACCCTTGTCCCGGATACCGTCGATAGTCTGTTAGAAAGTCTTGGTATTGATGCGCTTAAATTTCGGCAAGAGCGCATTCAACCGCTGGTTGATAGCGGATGGGACAAAATTATGGCTCGATTTTACGCCATTATTGAGGAATCAAAGCGACGGGGTAACAAGATTACACAGGAATATCTTGCCAAATTTGGTCAAGAATTAGCGCCCTTTGATGGCGTACCGGAAATGTTCGATCGCTTGCGTCGCAGTGCTTACGAAATCAACCCCAAAGTGGAAGTTGAATTTTATCTAATTAGCTGCGGTATGGTAGACATTGCCCGTTATAACTGCATTGCACCTAACTTTAAAGAAATGTGGGGCTGCGAGTTTCACTATAACAAAGATGGCGGGATTGAGTTTCTGAAAAAAATTGTGACTCACACTGAAAAAACTCGCTATTTATTCCAAATTGCCAAAGGAATTGAGGGGCAACAACAGGATGGAAAAACATTTGTTTATCGGGATTTACCGCCAGAAGAATTACACGTGCCGCTGACACAAGTTATTTATGTAGGTGATGGTGCGTCCGATATTCCTTGCTTTTCGCTGTTGAATGAAGAACAGGGTACGGCGATTGGGGTTTATAAAGATAGGACGCCCGAAGAGTGGAATCGGGAAATAGAAATTAGCAAAAGTCAGCGCCTTGCAAATTTGGCTCCCGCTGAATTTGGGGAAGGTTCGGAGTTGATGCGATCGCTTACCCTAGCGGTTGAAAGTCTGTGCAAACAAATCTCGCTGTTACAGTTAAGTGTTGGTGAGTAAATGCCATGAAAGAACTCTGGTATAAAAACGCAATTATCTACTCCCTAGATGTGGAAACTTTCATGGACTCGGACGGCGATGGTGTAGGCGACTTTCCGGGACTTACTAACCGCCTAGACTATTTATCGGCACTAGGAATTACTTGTTTGTGGTTGTTACCGTTTTATCCTTCTCCTAACCGCGATAACGGTTACGATGTGATGGATTACTACAACATTGACCCGCGACTGGGAACTCTGGGAGATTTTGTCGAGTTTATGCACCAAGCAGGGGAACGAGGGATGCGCGTGGTAATTGATTTAGTAGTAAATCATACTTCCAATCAGCATCCTTGGTTTCTGGCAGCTAGAAGCGACAAAAACTCCAGGTATCGCAATTACTATGTATGGTCAGAAAATCCACCCAAAACCGATCCAGAACAATTGATGTTTCCCGATGTTGAGGACAGTATTTGGGAATACGACGAACAAGCAAACGCTTACTATTTGCATCACTTTTATAAAGAACAGCCAGATTTGAATATCGCCAATCCAGCAGTACGAGAAGAAATCTGCAAAATTATGGGTTTCTGGTTAGAATTGGGCGTGTCTGGTTTTCGCATTGATGCGGCTCCGTTTTTAATTAAAGGAATTGGCATCGAAGGTGCAGATCCCGAACACATGCAAGCTTTCTTGACAGAAATGGAAGAGTTTGTGTCATCGCGTCAAAGCAATGCGGTGTTGCTCGCCGAAGCAAATGTCGATCCGGATCAAATTCCGATTTACTTTAGCAAAGGCGACAGAATGCACATTTTGTTCAACTTTTTGCTGAATCAGTATATGTTTTTGGCATTGGCGCGTCAAGAATCCAGCCCGCTGCGCGATGGACTAAAAATATTACCGGATATTCCCCCTGTTTGTCAGTGGCTGAATTTTGTCCGCCACCACGATGAATTGACGCTAGATCGGATTAATTCATCGAAACGTAAAGAAATTTTTGCCGCTTTTGCCCCTGATGAAACAATGCAAATTTTCGGACACGGGATTCGTCGTCGCTTACCACCGATGATGGGAGGAAATCGCCGCCGAATTGAACTAATTTACAGTTTGCTTTTCACCCTCCCCGGTACGCCCATGTTGCGCTATGGGGAAGAAATTGGCATGGGCGATGACCTTTCCCTGGAAGGGCGAAACAGCGTCCGCACGGTGATGCAATGGTCAGATGCGCCGAATGGTGGCTTCTCGACTGCTGCAAGTGATGACCTTGCTAGACCTGCGATCGCTACGGGAGAATACGGTTACAAAAAGGTCAATGTCGCCGCCGCACAGCGCGATCCTGATTCATTGATTAACTGGATGGATCGTGCAATCCGCATCCGCAAGCAATGTCCTGAGTTGGGTAGGGGAAAGTGGCACATTTTGGAAACCGATTCTCCCGCGGTTTTTGCTCACTGTTGCGATTGGGAAGGCAGAACTGTTATTGCTGTCCACAATCTAGCCGACAAACCTTGTACCGCTACGCTCAAATCTAACGAATACACCCATCTGTTCGATTTATTTGGCGATCGCATCTATGAATCTCTCGCTGCTGACTCGCCCTCTATTCCTTTAGAAGCTTACGGTTATCGCTGGTTTCGAGTCAATCGCGAGCAATATTAATCCAAGTTGCTAGTGATAACCATAATGGGTTGCTCGCATCGCTAATTACTAATTGCTAATTGCTCGCGGGAATATTTTTCGGTTCTACAATTAGCCATTAGCTGTTAGCAGTTCTAAAAAGATAACTAGCAAATTGCGTTATTATATTATGGCAAAGATTGGATATCACGCTTCTCACGAACAATTTAAGCCCAGCGAACTGCTGAAATACGTTCAAATGGCAGAACAAGCTGGCTTTACCCTTGCTTTATCCTCCGATCATTTCCACCCTTGGAGTGAAGCGCAAGGACAAAGTGGTTTTGCTTGGTCTTGGTTGGGTGCGGCAATGCAAGCAACGCCGACGCTTTCCTATCGAGTTGTTTGCGCTCCCGGACAGCGGTATCATCCTGCTATAATTGCCCAAGCTGCGGCAACCTTGGCAGAAATGTTTCCCGATCGTTTTTGGTTGACTGTTGGTAGCGGTCAGGCATTGAATGAAAAGATAACGGGGGATAAATGGCCTACCAAGAGCGATCGCAACACTCGCCTTAAAGAATGCGTCGATATTATCCGCGCTCTTTGGGCAGGAGAAACCGTCACCCAAAGCGGTTTAGTTTGCGTCGAACAAGCCAAACTTTATACCCGCCCGGAAAAATTACCCTTGATTATCGGCGCTGCAATTACACCCCAAACTGCCGAATGGTTGGGTAGTTGGGCAGATGGTTTGATTACCATTTCTCGCCCCCCCGAAAAACTAAAAACAGTCGTCGATGCGTTTCATCGAGGAGGCGGAGAAGGAAAGCCGATGATATTAAAAGTACAGCTTTCTTATGACCGCGATGAGGAAACAGCGAAACACAAAGCCCATCAACAATGGCGCAATAACATCTTCAAAAATATCTTGATGACCGAATTGCGAACTCCCGAACAATTCGATGCTGCTGGTGAGTTTGTCCAACCAGAGGAATTATCCGAACACGTGCGGATTTCGGCAAACCCTCAACAACATATTGAATGGCTGCAAAATGATATCGAATTAGGGTTTGACGAACTGATTTTGCACAATGTTAACCGAGAGCAAGAGCAGTTTATTGAGGTGTTTGGTGAAAAAGTAGTACCACCACTAACAAAAAGCTGATAATGGCTCTCCCGTCCTAGAGCGCCATGTCTTTGCAGTGTGACGTACAAGTACCGGATATTCTGCCTCATGGTCACCCGGTAGGAATCGATTTAGGGTTGAACGATGAAAGCGGCTACATCTGAGGGAGAAGCGATCGCCATCATGAAAATTGGGCATTTATTGAAACCGCTGTAACCTCATCCACATCGCCAGCAACGCTAAATTTAGCTCCTACCTACGACCACGCCTCCAGCTTGGGGCGGGAATTGTTGGATATTAAGCGGCAAGAAAAGCTTAACAATCGTTCCGTATCGGCCTACGCAGACAAATGCAGATCCGCACTATATTTTCAAGTAGGAGGCAGAAAAGCCCTCAAACCTTTGGATGCCTTTCGATTAGCTGCACAACGTTATCCTCTTGCTGCTAGGGTATCGCTAGAACACCCAGCTTATCCACAAAATAGGGGAAGCAAAAGTTATCAAATCCAGTGACGGGCGAGTGATGAACCGGGATCTAAATGGTGCGCGTGGGATTTTCCGGCGTGCATTGGTTGATACGGTGCGATTCGTTCAGTCGAAACAGGGATTAACCTTGGGGATGACTGGCTTTGTAGAGTAATCCAAAAAGGATTGAGTTCGCACTTAAAAGGCTCTACAAAAGATAACTTGCTGTTCATGTAGGTGAGGAAACCTAGCCAAGCCATCAGCTAAGACAGCTAGGGGACAAAAGGATAACTTAGTCCGGAAAACACTGAGTCCTACCGCCCTGGTGCGGGGTTGAAAGCACACAAACTACCAGAATATAGTAGCCCCTATAGAAGAGACTGACCATCAAATCTGTAAAGCGGGGGTGAAAGCGGACAAAAGGCGGAAATAGCTGAAAGCGCCTACCGCAAGCAAAAGTCTATGGATAGGAAACGAATTACCGATGAGCCATCGTAAACCAATACCAGGGGACATAAGCTAACGGACATTCGTCCGACTCCTGGGTCGGGAACATCCGACACGGACAGGGTCTATAAGGTTCCGTATACCGATATAGCGCACTACCCGTATCCCGGTGGAGAGGTAAATCCTAAAGACTCTATATGAACAGTAGGAACGAAATAACCCTTAGTAAGCTCCTTAGCTAGGTCGATAGACAAGGTAGGTAGTCAAACCAACGCTGCTACAGGGTGGGATGGTTCAAGAAGCAAAATGCCGAACCTGAATTAACAGGTAACGCCTGAAAAGGGATGGCATAACAGCCCGGATAAGCAGACGTGAATCGCAATGTGAATAAAGCTAGAGGTTCAAGTAGCAATGGAAAAGCCTAAATCAGATTCACAAATGGATACTGAGGGATGGAAGGATATCAACTGGCGAAAAGCCGAAAGATACGTCTTTAAGTTGCAAAAGCGCATCTATGCTGCTTCTCGTTGTGGAGATGTCAGGCGAGTCCGTAAACTCCAAAAGACACTGATGAGGTCTTGGTCTAATCGGGTAATAGCGGTACGACGGGTAACAACAGAAAACCAAGGGCGAAAGACAGCAGGAGTGGACGGGGTCAAATCCCTGTCCCCAGTAGCTCGTCTTAAACTCACAGGGCAGCTCAGACTAACTGGAAGATCCAAACCCACTCGAAGGGTTTGGATTCCTAAGCCAGGAAAGGATGAAAAACGTCCATTAGGAATACCCACGATGTACGACCGCGCCTTACAAGCCGTCATAAAAGCCGCACTAGAACCTGAATGGGAAGCGGTTTTTGAAACAAACAGCTACGGCTTTAGACCAGGAAGGTCATGCCACGATGCGGTCAAACAAATCAAAAACTGCTTACAGCGAAAGGCAAAGTTTGTATTAGATGCAGACATAGCCAAATGTTTTGACCGAATCAACCATGTAGCCCTACTCCAGAAAATAAATCAAAAAGGAAAAGTCAGGCAACAAATTAAGTCATGGCTTAAATCTGGGGTCATAGACCAAGGGGTATTTACTGCTACATCTGAGGGTACGCCACAAGGGGGAGTCATCTCTCCTCTACTAGCAAATATAGCCCTCCACGGATTAGAAAATCGGCTAATACAATATGTAGAATCACTTCCAGGAACAAAATCGAAAAACCGTGAGAACCTGGGAGTCGTCAGATATGCCGATGACTTTGTGATTATACACAAGGATAAATTCGTTGTCCAAAGATGCCGGGAAATTATCTCGGAATGGTTAGCTGGTATTGGCTTAGAACTGAAACCAGAAAAAACCAGACTCGCACATACTCTACATCCAGAGTTAAGTGAGGATGGAAAGGCGGGGTTTAATTTCCTCGGTCATCACATACGACAATTCCCCAGCGGAAAATACCGCAGCTCCAGAGATGGTCAGGGAAAAGTCATAGGATTCAGAACCCTCATCACCCCAACCATCGAAGCCTGTAAGATACATCAAGAAGAAATCGGAAGACTCATCAAAAAACATAGGTCTTCGCCTCAGAAGGCACTTATTAAAGACCTCAACCCTGTCATAAGGGGATGGGCTTCCTACTACAAGAACTCTGACGCTTCAAGTGTCGGAGAACTGACAAGACAAGACCATCTCACATACCTAAGGCTTCGCAGATGGGCAAAACGTCGTTGTGAGAAAATCAATTCCGGACATAAGAAATACTGGATAACTCAAAACGACAACAACTGGGTATTCGCAACCAATGAAGGGAAAGCGAACTCTCTTCGGTTACTAACACATAGGGAATTTGGAAGCAGTAGTACAGACTATGTGAAAGTTAAAGGCGATAAAAGTCCATACGATGGCGACCTGGTTTATTGGAGTACAAGACTAGGGGTACACCCTGAATTGCCTAATCGTAAGGCTAAGTTGCTCAAACAACAAAAGGGTAAATGTCCTTGGTGCGGATTAACTTTTCTGAACAACGATGTATTGGAGGTTGACCACAAAATCCCTAGAGCGCTAGGCGGTAAGGATGAGTGGAAAAATCTGCAACTACTACATCGACATTGCCACGATGAAAAGACTGCCGTAGATGGTAGTCCGAAGTCCCAAGTGACAAGGGAAACACATTGAGTAGCCGTGTGCGCTGAAAGGTGCAAGCACGGTTCGGAGGAGAGGGGCGGAGCAGTAATGCTCCCCTCGACTCCAACCCTTGGTTAAGCCAACATTTGGCGGCTTGACACAGACACAGAGACAGAGTCAGACTAGCAACGGTTAGCGTCAGTCAGTGAAGTGTCAAGAATCACCGCCCTAAAAGTGCGGTGATTATGTCAATTATGTATTTGTTAGCGAATGTTAGCAAAAAAGTATCGCTCAAATAGATCTCGGCTCAATACCAACTAAGGTTTCTGAGTCGCGATCGCTAACTTAGCCCCCTCAATCCGACGCAACTTATCCATCACCTGCACCACTTGACCGTGGTTCACCGCTTTATCCGCATTCAATACAATCAGTAACTCTTGGTTGGGCTGTCGCAGCTTTTGCACCGCACCTTCAAGCGCCTCCAACCCAACAGACTCGCGATTGACAGCTAACTCTCCCTGCGAGTTAATCGTCACCGTCACAGATGCAGGTGGTTGGCTTTTCCCCGAAGATGCAGAAGGTAAATTTACCGACAACCCTTCGGAACGACTTAAAAACAGGGAAGACATAATAAAAAATGTCAGAATCGCAAACACCACATCAATCATCGGCACGATGTTGATCTGCGGCGGGATATCTGGTTCATCGGGTAGGCGCATAAGATTTCTCTCCTCTTTCATAGCGACGGCGATACAGCAGTTCTAGCTGACCGCTATATTCTTGAATTCGAGCAATTTGACGCAGGTAAAATCCGCGAAATGTATTGGCAAACAACAGGGTAAAAATAGCGACAATCAATCCCGTCGCAGTAGAAACCAGCGCCTCGCTGATTCCCGCCGAGACACCAGCGGTTTTTGTTCCGCCTACATCCCCCAGAGTCAGCGAACCAAACGAAGTAATCAATCCCGTCACCGTACCTAATAAACCCAGCAGCGGTGCAAGGCTGATAATGGTATCGAATATGTTGTTAAACCGTTTGAGTACCGGGATTTCAGCTTGCGCTTCGCTTTCCAATGCCAAGCGAAATTCTTCCGGGTTTGGATCTTCCAATAGCAAAGCACCCAGAAAGATCCTCGCGATGGGCAAATCGGCATTGAGCTTGAGTTTATCTATTGCACCAACTACATTGTCCCGGCGGTAGAGAGTTAACACATCTCGCACCACCTGTGTTTGTCGTCGGTTAACGCGAAACCAAAACGCGATCCGCTCGAAGATTAATGCGATCGCTACTACAGAAAATATCATTAGGGGCCACATGACGATGCCGCCCGCCGAAAACAGCTTACTAAATCCCATAGCTTGCTAATAGGGCAATTAAAAATCCTGGTGTTGCGTACTAGAGTGCTGAATTAGCCAACATCTCATGAAAGCCTACCCTTACTGCAAATCTCTGTCAAGTTATTTTTGATTTTTTTAATCAACTAGCACCCGTGCGATCGCTCCATATTGTTTGCGGGACAGAAATTTATTGCTCAAGACTTGCTGCAAAAGCCCGTGCGCCTGCGCTATGCTGCGGAAGCTTTAGCAGAGAAGGCATAAGAGCAAATAGTTACTATTATCCGGTTATTAGCCCCAAATTAACGTAAATTTTTTTTACACGCTCTGGCAACAAAACTTTGAAAGTCCCGGTTTGAAAGCCCATTCCTTTAAATAATTCTTCAGTTTTTTTTGCTTGACATGGGTGTATAGAGCGTCTTAACCTGACGAAAGTCAGATGCAAAAGAATTGCAATATGAGTCTTTCTCTAATAGCTATTAACCAGAGAGAAAAGGAAGAGGAGAAGTTAAGGTCTTTTCTGACATACAGCCTGTTGGGGTCTGTGGCTTTCCACGCCCTCGTGCTGTTTTTTGGCGCGATGCTTTGGGATAGACAGCCTGCACTTGCAGACAATGCTATTGAAGTGATAATGGTCGATCCACCTCCAGAGGAAACACCACCACCCGAACCCAAAGTCTCACCCTCTCCCCCGGCACCATCGCCATCGCCGGTTGTGACGCCAAAAGCACAACAACCGCAAGAGCCGCCATCAGTGAAGCCTCCAATTCCCCCACCAGAACCACCTCAACCAGTTATCACGCCGCCACCGATTCAACCACCACGCTTAGCCTCGCCTCCAACTCCGCCACCAGAACCACCTCAACCTGTTGTTACACCTACAACACCCGTGGTACCGGAGCCAGAGGTAACGCCAACGCCTGAGTCGGTGGCAGAGAATCAACCGCCAACGCCAAAGCGCGATTCCAAGCCACGTGAAGAGCCTTTGAAGCAGCCTATTCCCGATAAACCAGTATCAGAAGATACTCCATCACCACCCTCTGAGCCAGTGGCAGCGAACCAACCAGAAACACCACAAAGGGTATCTGGGAACTCTAGACCTCTGTTGCCAGCACCAACCGAGGACAATAAACCTTTTAGAGACGAGGTAGCACAGGACACATCCAGCGGCCCAGTAGAATCCTCGGACACTCTGCCAACCCTACCGCAACAAGTCGCAGTCAATCGCGCAACGCCACCCCAACGACAGACGGCACAAAGTCAAGCGCTACCGGACGATACGCGAAGTTCTGGACAAACTAGACCGCGTTTGGACAGTTCGGAAAGTTTCCCCGGTGCATCGATTGGAGAAAATGAAGAGACATTCTCAACCCCCACAGCGCCAGGAACGGTGGCAGTGAATCGGGGAACACCACCCGAACGAAGAGTAGCACAAAGTCAAGCGCTACCAGGTAATAATACGGGGGGTTCCAGACAAGGCAGACCGAGTTTAGATAACTCGAGTGATTTTTCGGGTAGTTCGATACCAGAGGAAGACGCCACAACCCCATCATCAGGAGTACCGGGAACGGTAGCAGTGAATCGAGGCACGACCCCAAGACGCCCCGTAGCTGGAAGTCAAGCGCTACCAGGGAGTACGGGGGGTTCCAGACAAGGCAGACCGAGTTTAGATAACTCGAGTGATTTTTCGGGTAGTTCGATACCAGAGGAAGACGCCACAACCCCATCATCAGGAGTACCGGGAACGGTAGCAGTGAATCGAGGCACGACCCCAAGACGCCCCGTAGCTGGAAGTCAAGCGCTACCAGGGAGTACGGGGGGTTCCAGACAAGGCAGACCGAGTTTAGATAACTCGAGTGATTTTTCGGGTGGTTCGATACCAGGGGAAGAAAATGGATTGCCATCATCGGGAGTACCTGGAAGGGTAGCAGTGAATCGAGGAGTACCGCCGCGTCCACCTAGTGCGGAACCAGGAACTGACGATGGCGGAGATGCTACTGAGGTGGATGGTGAAGGATTGAATTGTCTGGCTTCCTGCAAACCCCAATATCCGCGCCGTCTGGCACAGCGTGGCGTGGAAGGGCGTCCGGTGGTTCGGTTTGTGTTAGATCCGAGTGGCAGACCGATGAATATGCAACTTGCAGAATCGAGTGGTAATGGCGATCTCGATAGTGCAGCAATTGAAGCTGTGAGGAAGATGAGATTTGCTCCACCGGGAAGCAGACCTCTAAGAGTGCGAATGGGAATCACTTTTACCCTGGGAGGATAGTTTAGGCGCGATCGCTCTTGAAGCGTGTAAATTGCGATCGCTAGTAAAAGAAAAAATTACTTAATAGTGACTAATGACTAATTTATCTAACTTTGGGACGATGACTTTGAATGAAACGTTTAAGAATTGACACAGCACTACTAATGACTGCCAGTTTGAGTTTAGCCAGTTTAATTGGGACTTCCTCTTTAGCAGTCAATGCCGAGGGATTGACTTGCTTATCTGACTGCAATCCTGAATATCCTCGCCGTCTGTTCGCCCAAGGCGTGCAAGGGCGTCCGGTGATTCGGTTTGTGTTAGATCCGAGTGGCAGACCGATGATTGTGGGAGTTGCACAATCGAGTGGCAATAGCGAACTCGATAATGCCGCGATTCAAGCCGTAAAGAAAATGAGATTTACACCACCTGGAAGGCGATTTCTACGAGTGCGAATGCGAATTATCTTTGCTATCAGAGAATAGTTTACGCTCGCGATCGCTCGTTAAAGAAAAAATTGCTAACTACTAACTAATCAAACTTTAGGAGGATGTCTTATGTTTCGTTTAAAATTAGATGCAGCACTACTGATGGCTGCCAGTTTGAGCCTAGCCAGTTTACTCGGTACTTCTGGGCTAGCAACAGCAGCAGAGGTGACATTACCAGATGGGGGTCGCTGTCAGGGCGAAATTAGCAACGGCACCCTGAATGGGAAAGGAAGCTGTAATTATGCCAATGGCGATCGCTATGAAGGCAATTTTGTCAACGGCAAGCGCGAAGGTACGGGAGTCTATACTTTTGCCGATAAAGGTCGTTATACGGGAGAGTTTAAAGACGACCAAATCAATGGTAGGGGGGTGCGCGAGTTTGCCGACGGCGATCGCTATGAGGGAGAATTTGTCAACGGTGTGCCAAATGGAACCGGGGTGTATATCTCTGCGGGTGGCAATCGCGTCGAAGGACAATTTAAAAATGGCAATCTGGAAGGAACCGGGACTTTTACCTTTAAAAATGGCGATAAATGTACGGGAACGGTGACTGGAGGTCAGCTAAGCGGAAATGGTAGCTGTGTTTATGCCAATGGCAACCGCTACGAAGGACAATTTAGTAACAATCGACCCAACGGTGAAGGAACTTATACTTTTGCCTCTGGGGGAACTTATAAAGGACAGTTTAGCAACGGTCAGTTTAATGGCAGGGGGGTAAGACAATATCCCAACGGGAATCGCTATGAAGGGGAATTTAAAGATGGTAAGTTCGAGGGTGAAGGGAGTTTGACGGCGAAAGAAGGAACTTATAAAGGACAGTTTAGGAACGGTCAATTTAACGGCACGGGAGTGTTTACCTTTGCCGATGGCAATCGCTATGAAGGACAGTTTGTCAACGGTCAGTTTAGCGGTAGAGGGGCGTATATTTTTGCCAATGGCGATCGCTGTGATGGGGAATTTTCCGCAGGTAGTCTCAATGGTAGAGCCATGTGTAAATACGCCAGCGGAGACAGTTATGAAGGAGAATTTCGCAATGGCGATAAGGAAGGTACTGGGGTTTACGTTTATGCCGACGGTACGAGGTTGCAAGGAACTTGGAAAGGCGGACAGTTCCAGAATTAGTGAGCGAGGTAACTAAGGTGCGGCTTAATCCAACACCAAGGGGTTAGAAGCTGTTCGCTAATTTCTGGACAAAGCTACTCATCACTCCCCGTTTGTCGATCTATCAATCGCTCGACTCGAAGCGATGCAACCGGAAACGTTTCAGTCCCGTTGCCGGGATTTTATTAGTTGAAAGCTGATATTCTTCCCCCACCTTTTTCCAGGATTCTTCCGCGGTTTCAGTCCCGTTGCCGGGATTTTATTAGTTGAAAGGAATCCTGAAAAACTGGACTATAGAAGATACTAACGAGTTTCAGTCCCGTTGCCGGGATTTTATTAGTTGAAAGCTAATGATTTTTTTCATAGTAGGGAATTGGTATTGTTTCAGTCCCGTTGCCGGGATTTTATTAGTTGAAAGTCAATAATATGACAGCAGAATTCATCTCGGAATAGAACTGTTTCAGTCCCGTTGCCGGGATTTTATTAGTTGAAAGTCCGAGTAAACATACATTGAAGCACTTATTGATTGCCCGTTTCAGTCCCGTTGCCGGGATTTTATTAGTTGAAAGTGGAATAGGTGGTTCTAAATCAAGAGTTGGAGAAGTAATGTTTCAGTCCCGTTGCCGGGATTTTATTAGTTGAAAGTGTAGTACAATTGCTCATTGTGCGTCGGCGCATGTTGTGTTTCAGTCCCGTTGCTGGGATTTTATTAGTTGAAAGGATTGACCAAGGCGTGCCAGCCGCCCCAAGTATATTGTTTCAGTCCCGTTGCCGGGATTTTATTAGTTGAAAGTTGATTTAGCGATCGCAAAAGGTGCAATGCAATTTGTAATGTTTCAGTCCCGTTGCCGGGATTTTATTAGTTGAAAGTACGGTAGCCTAACAGTTTGTAGCTTTTCCATCTGGTTCGTTTCAGTCCCGTTGCCGGGATTTTATTAGTTGAAAGCTTGACACTAAAAAATAAGTTCTCCCAAGCCTTTCAACCGGTTTCAGTCCCGTTGCCGGGATTTTATTAGTTGAAAGGTCAAGTTTAACTATTGCCGCCGCTAGCCGAGATTTCAGGTTTCAGTCCCGTTGCCGGGATTTTATTAGTTGAAAGGCTTGGAGGTGTCGCTAATCATGGCTTACCTCCACTATCGTTTCAGTCCCGTTGCCGGGATTTTATTAGTTGAAAGCTTCGTCTAGCAGTCCGAGGCCACAGATTGAAAGCGTGTTTCAGTCCCGTTGCCGGGATTTTATTAGTTGAAAGCCCCAGAGTTAATATTGTCACTGGAGGGACCGGTTTCAGTCCCGTTGCCGGGATTTTATTAGTTGAAAGCTTAAGATTTGATTGCGATTGTTTAGATGCTCTTCCAGTTTCAGTCCCGTTGCCGGGATTTTATTAGTTGAAAGATACCTACGACTCATTATCACACCTAATGCTTACAAGTTTCAGTCCCGTTGCCGGGATTTTATTAGTTGAAAGCTTTTTTAACCCAAGTGACGGCGGCACCTGCGGCGGGTTTCAGTCCCGTTGCCGGGATTTTATTAGTTGAAAGCACAGACATTTCTCCATGTTCGCATATAACAGTATTAGTTTCAGTCCCGTTGCCGGGATTTTATTAGTTGAAAGGTATATCGCGATCCAACCTTCATCGAATCAATATCCGTTTCAGTCCCGTTGCCGGGATTTTATTAGTTGAAAGTTCCCCCCACCTAAGCAACCGCCAACTAGCCGAAAAGTTTCAGTCCCGTTGCCGGGATTTTATTAGTTGAAAGCCAAGAAATCCAGGGCCACTAGATAGATTGTTTGTTTCAGTCCCGTTGCCGGGATTTTATTAGTTGAAAGCCAGCTAATATTTCCCCCAGGTTTTGGTCAGATATCTGGTTTCAGTCCCGTTGCCGGGATTTTATTAGTTGAAAGTTGCAGCCCGAAGAGTTGGGGATTTGTTTGAGCTTTTACGTTTCAGTCCCGTTGCCGGGATTTTATTAGTTGAAAGTTGAATCGAATCGGATAGGAAAGATTTGAGCTTATCAGTTTCAGTCCCGTTGCCGGGATTTTATTAGTTGAAAGTTTATTGGACGCGATTGGAGCTTTTATCCTTCCCACGGCCCGTTTCAGTCCCGTTGCCGGGATTTTATTAGTTGAAAGTTAGCCAACGCAAGCTCGTGGAGCGGAACCTTGAAGTTTCAGTCCCGTTGCCGGGATTTTATTAGTTGAAAGTTCCTACAAGATTTTTCAAAACGACACAACAGCAAGTGTTTCAGTCCCGTTGCCGGGATTTTATTAGTTGAAAGATTTGATTTGTTGAAATAGATGGAATCCCCCTCGTTGGTTTCAGTCCCGTTGCCGGGATTTTATTAGTTGAAAGCAGTCAGCTCTTCATCAGTAACTGCTAGTAGTGCGGGTAAGTTTCAGTCCCGTTGCCGGGATTTTATTAGTTGAAAGCTTATGGGGTGTTTTGTTTAAATAATATTGGTTATAAGTTTCAGTCCCGTTGCCGGGATTTTATTAGTTGAAAGCCCAAGCAGGACATCACAGCGGCAGGCGCTGTACAGGTTTCAGTCCCGTTGCCGGGATTTTATTAGTTGAAAGCCGGCGCACATCAGCACCCGGTAATGGTAAGTTCTCCATGTTTCAGTCCCGTTGCCGGGATTTTATTAGTTGAAAGACACTTTATGGGGAAAGTTAGCTCTAGATTCCAGCTAGTTTCAGTCCCGTTGCCGGGATTTTATTAGTTGAAAGGCGGTGGCGGCGAGAATTGATTGATTGCGAAGCGCGATCGGTTTCAGTCCCGTTGCCGGGATTTTATTAGTTGAAAGGTTTCAGCCTCTTAAGTCTATTTTCTTCCTTTAGAGAAGTTTCAGTCCCGTTGCCGGGATTTTATTAGTTGAAAGTTCTAGATCGGCTACCGATGCTATCTTAGTTAGTGCGTTTCAGTCCCGTTGCCGGGATTTTATTAGTTGAAAGTAGTATATAAATATAGAGGACAGAGAGCGCTGGTAAGTTTCAGTCCCGTTGCCGGGATTTTATTAGTTGAAAGCTAACCTAGACAAAATTGATTTTACTCTTAGTAATTGTTTCAGTCCCGTTGCCGGGATTTTATTAGTTGAAAGTTTGGGAGAAATTGATGGAATTTTTGGAAATGGAAGTTTCAGTCCCGTTGCCGGGATTTTATTAGTTGAAAGAAATCAATTTTGTCTAGGTTAGCGATCGCGATTGATGTTTCAGTCCCGTTGCCGGGATTTTATTAGTTGAAAGCCCATATCGATATCTGAGATATCGATATGCAGGAAAAGTTTCAGTCCCGTTGCCGGGATTTTATTAGTTGAAAGGAACGAAGTAAACATCACCTCCTTTAATTAAGATCGGTTTCAGTCCCGTTGCCGGGATTTTATTAGTTGAAAGCTTTGTCCGGCTGTAGATATATCGTAGAATCTGATCGTTTCAGTCCCGTTGCCGGGATTTTATTAGTTGAAAGGATTTCCAGCTTTAGGTTGGATAAAAGCCCTTGAAGTGTTTCAGTCCCGTTGCCGGGATTTTATTAGTTGAAAGCTGGGTGACCCTGTAGATGTCGGAGAGTTCGGTATCAAGTTTCAGTCCCGTTGCCGGGATTTTATTAGTTGAAAGACATGTCCGTACTTCAGTCCCGCGTGTTCAGTTTTGAGTTTCAGTCCCGTTGCCGGGATTTTATTAGTTGAAAGTTGACATTCCGGCAGAGTTATGATAGCGGTCTGGGTAGTTTCAGTCCCGTTGCCGGGATTTTATTAGTTGAAAGGTATATCCGGCTATGCACCTGGTTGATACCCTCTTCGAGTTTCAGTCCCGTTGCCGGGATTTTATTAGTTGAAAGTCCATCAGCGGAGCGGGTTTAGCAAGGACGTCTAAGTTGTTTCAGTCCCGTTGCCGGGATTTTATTAGTTGAAAGGGTGGTGGAGCATTGCTTATAGTACCCTTAATAGGCTGTTTCAGTCCCGTTGCCGGGATTTTATTAGTTGAAAGTTCAGGCTGCTATCGATGACTCAGGGGTATTGACAGTTGTTTCAGTCCCGTTGCCGGGATTTTATTAGTTGAAAGTAGGCTCAATCCTCCTATCTTGACCCGCGAAAGCTTGTTTCAGTCCCGTTGCCGGGATTTTATTAGTTGAAAGACCAAGCAAACCATCGGTGAATACTTGGCTGAGTATGGTTTCAGTCCCGTTGCCGGGATTTTATTAGTTGAAAGATACGATTGCTCACCGCGCCAGCTTGAAGAAATTTATGTTTCAGTCCCGTTGCCGGGATTTTATTAGTTGAAAGAGCGCTTCTTTCGAGGGGCGGGTAAGTTTTCCCGTGTTTCAGTCCCGTTGCCGGGATTTTATTAGTTGAAAGCCTGACCGCATAAGTCGCAAAGTCAACAAAACCCTGTTTCAGTCCCGTTGCCGGGATTTTATTAGTTGAAAGACCACCAGCCACAACCAAGACTAGGAGAGGGTTCCAGAGGCACTTTTCGTGAAGTGCAAATTTCCCCTCATTCCAGCCGAGCTTATTGCTAGTTATTAGCAATAACTCTCGATCTACAAATGCCACAAGTATTGATTTGTCAAGGTTCTGGCGATTTTTGCGAACCCCCCAGGGATTTCGCCCCCGCTTCGGTTTACGAAAATTCGATCTATGTAGCCATCATAGTACGATTACCTCATCGCGTCTAGGCTGCTCGGAACCATAAGTAATCGTCCGCTTGACTGCCCCTGCATCCAACACGTAAATTCGGATCGAATCCTCAGTCGGCTTAATCAACTTTTCAATTCGGTGTTGCAGCTTAACGAACTGCACCGAAGTCAGAAAACACTCGAAAACGCTATATTGCGTCCATTTCCCGTAGCCAGACAGTAGCTTGTGCAAGCGGGTGCGCCGTTTATTGGCAGCCTTATTGTCCGGCAAATCGTAGATTACCAAATAAAAAAGTGTAGTCATCGCAAAATCAGTGGCTTGTAAACAACACCTTCCTGCAAGTGGCGACTGAGCAACCGCGCTTGCAATTCAATTGCCCGTCGATAAGTACAGCGATACTCAAACGTTGGATGTTTAAATTCATCGTTCATTTTGCGTTCAAACGCTTGCAAAAATCGCTTGCGACCATCATCGGCAAGTCGGTAAGCACCCAAATTTTCGGAAAAATCTTGAGGTTGAATTTCGCGGTTGTTCAACACCGACAGCACTAAACTATCAGCCACCAAAGGACGAAATTCTTCCATCAAATCTAACACCATCGCGGGTTGACCTCGACTAACTTCGTGCAAATAGCCAATAAATGGATCGAGTCCAGCTAGATGAACCGCTGCCGTTACCTGCACCCGCAGCAATCCGTAAGCAAAACTCAATAGAGCATTCACCGGATCGGTAGGAGGACGGCGATTTCGACCGGGAAACGACCAAGGTTCTTTTAAAATAGCCGACAACTCAGCAAAATAATCTTTAGCCGCTACTCCCTCAATCCCCCGCACTTGGTCGAGAGTCGTTTGTTCGGCGATTAATTTTTTGTGCGACTTCAGGGAACTGTCAGCAATTTTGTGTCGATACAAAATCAGATGCTGATTCTGAATTTTGGCAGCAACAATTGCCTTGACTAAAGCCAACCGCTTCTCAGGATCGCGATAAAGATCGTACTGAGCTAACCGCAGCGCCCCATTACGCGAGTAACCAGGCAAGGCACTGCCTAAATATTTGCCAAAACTGGAAAGATAGTGAACGGGCATCCCCAATTCTAAAGCATAAGTCAAAGCTTCACCCGTCACCTGCGGATGACCGATTAGCACCACTTGTTCTACCGTCTGTGCTGGAACCGTTTGCTTTTTCCAACTACCATCTTCTTGTTTGAGAGCCACGGTAAATGCTTCGTAAGTTTTGCTCAAAATAGCTTCCGGTTGACTGAGATAAAGCACTGTCATAAATTAAACTCCTTCGCGCATCAGTTGTTTGACTTCAAAAGGCAGACAAGTGCCGATTAAACTGCAAGCTTGACATTTTTTAGGATGGTCGATCGGCGGCGGCATTTTCCCAATAGCAGTTTGTTGAGCTGCTAAAATCGCTTGTTCTGTCATCTGTCGCAGTTGCGGCGTGAAGTTAACTTTCTGCCGCCGTCGATTGCCGTGATAGAAAATTTCCCCAAAAGCGATTTCTCTTTGGGTACGTTCTTCTAAACATAATGCTGCCGCGCATACTTGAAAGTGGTCGTTGAGATGTTGTGCCATTTTCCCTTTTTTATATTCTAAAGGAACCAGTTGACCGTCCCGTTCTTCAACTGCATCAATAATGCCGCTGACTTTTAAGCGATCGCTCCAAACCCACTGCTGTCGATAAATGATAGTATCGCCTTCATGCGAGACGCTCTCTTCATTAATATTTTCGTGCAGATAACGGCCTAAAATAATGTGTTCGTTATCCTCCATTTCGCCAAGTTCATATTCCAAATAAAACCGACGCGGGCAATATTCCCAAGCATTGAGATAAGCTAACGGCAGATAATTTTCAGACATATTTCATCAGCTCCGAGATTATTGGTTAGTATTTGTAGGGTGCGTTAGTAGTATTTGTAGGGTGCGTTAGCGGTAGCGTAACGCACCATTCAACCAGATTTAGTGTCGCTGCGTAAGTCTTGAGGCATCAACTTTCCAGCGAAAGCAATCGCGTTTGTCCCATCCCCATCGCTGTTTTACGTCCCACACCAGCTATCCCAGCAAAGTGGGCTAAAATCGTGGCAAATTGGGCTTGTTCGCGATCGGGAAATTCATAACGTACCCACCCTTTGGTTCCAATTTCAGCTCCACCTTTCATTCTTAAAGCAACTGTTTTGAGATCGTAAGCAGAAGTAAATGCTTGCCAGTCAATTTGTGGCATTTGAAAATCTGCTGGTGCAAACGCATTCCAGCGTCGTAACAAACTAGAGAACGTTAATTCCGGCAGCGGAAATGGTTGAATAGTTTGCTTTTGTTTAAAGCTAGTCGGCGAAAGAAACTCTAACTCAATTACCTTTTGACTCGGAACTTGCGTCAATGCAGCAAAGCTAGTTAAGTGCTTAATATCTATCCACTTCCCTAAGCGGCAACTGACATGGGTTAATGCAATTTCGCCGCCCATATCTTGACTCATTCCCCATAGTAAAGGCGCGAGTATTTCCTGCTGCAATACCCCAATTCGCAAAAACATTTGATTAGGATAAGAACCAGGTTTGAGCGCTAAAGTTAAAGGAAAATTCTCCGAGGCGTGAAGTCGTTCGGCTAAAGCTGGCTCGGCCTTAGTTAACCAATAAAGGCATTGAGCGTGAATAGCTCGTCCTAAACTGGGAGGTAGAGGCTCTGATGGAAACAAAGCAATCTCCAAAACGTGCAATTCTTGGTTATCAACTTCTACCCCCGTTAATTCATAGAATTTCCCTTGCCACTCCACGGCGGTGCGTTGGCTAATCTGCCCGAAAATATATTGGAGAATTTCGGGATATTGCTCCAAATTCGACGAAACGGCTAAAACTTTATTCACCCCATTCTTGCGAGCTAAAGGAACCCAAATCGGTAAAGGATCTAGCTCCGATAACCAACAACTAAGAGGAGTAATATCGATCCGATTAGTGGGTTGTAAAACCACGCTCAGTCCCGCAATGCGGGTTTCATTTTCGCTGGTAAAGGTCATATCTGGCACTACTGGCAATTAGTTCTAATGGGAGAAGTCCGGGCTGGATTGCTCGGTCTTTGTCTAATTGTGCTTTGTCGGTGGAGTAGGGATTGATTTTGTTAAAGGTTGTTTTAGATCCCAAATCATCCATCGGTTGCACGGTAAAGGATTGTGTAAGATTCGGTTGGAAAAGAGGCGTAGGAGTTTCGACAGTCGCGTCTGGTAGGTATTGAAAAAAGCAACCGCGTTTCCCGAAGTAGTTAATTTGAGCTAATAGTTTTTCTAACTCAATTAACCTCGAGGTTGCGCCACAACAAATCTGTAAATTCCCCTCCAAATACACCCACTCGCGAAACACAAAACCATCTTGCATTGGTACGGTGGGTCTGCTTTTATCCGCTTTATCAGCAGTTTGATCGTAGTAACGCAATTTGTAACCGTTGCGATTAACTACCAATCGGTCGGGGGGTTGGAGTAAAATCTGTAAGTCGCGAATCCAAGTAAATTCACGCTTGATCCAACTGTCGAAGTCAGCTAAATGTTCGCGACCTTGACTTTCTAGCAACACCTTTAACAGTGCCATTTTAATCGCATAAGGAGTGGGAACTAGATTTGATCGAGCTGCCATGCTAGTAGCATCCGAGCGTTTGAGAGAAAATAAACTAACGGGTTGGTAGGTAACGGTGAGCCATTGATTCACCGTTTGGGGTTGTGAATTTGGTTCAATTTTATTCAATTGCTTCGGCACGATCGCTCTCCCAAGGTTGTGCAGTAGCAATTAATTCTTCGATGCGTTGTGCGAATTCTGCGAGGCTTTCAAATCGCAATAAATGCACAGTTCCCGCACCGTTGAGGCGATTTAAAGTTTCGGTGAGACTTTCCAACTGGCGGTGATAGCTTGCGTCTAAAGGACTGACCATTGGTGCCGGACAGCGGCGAGTGGTGAAGGCGATCGCTCCTTCAAAATAATCCGGGTGCGGTAAGTGGGTATTCCGTTTGGCACCGTTGGGTTGCAGGTAGGTATATAGCACGCTTTTGAGCAAGGCATCAAGCCGCTGTTTGCGTTCATTTGCATCAATAGCATAGCTAAAAGTATGGGGATTGTAACCAATCCGAAATGCTTCGATGTTAACAACGGTAGCGTACAACCCAGAGCTAATTTGCACGTTGTAAGGAGTAGGATTATCGGTGCCGTATTTGGCATGAAAGTAACTTTGGGTTTTGACAAAGCTAGGCAAACCTACCATCGCACCAAATTCGATTGCCGATTCGCGTTTGAGTGTCTGTCCCTTTTTTTCTGTAACCATAAACCCTTCTAAATCGCTGATCGTACAGCGTTGAATTACCTTCGCGGTTTTAGTCGCTAAATCGGTTTCCTGGGCGCTAAAAAAGGAGGTTTTCTGCTTTTCGGCTAAGTCAATATCAAAGCCAATCCGATCGGGGTTGAATTGCTGACCGCCTGCGGATAAACTTAGTCCTTGTTCTACAGCAATGCGATGCAAGTGTTCGGCTTGAATGTGCTTGAGCATATCGCCAGATATCCCATTCACAAACTTGGGTTCTGGGTCGCCTTTTTCTACTATGTAGTAGCGACGAGTTAGAGATTGATTGCCTTCATTTCCTTCATTATTCAGGGCGTGGAGTTGCAACGATATCAATCCGCTTAAGGAAATGGAATAGGCTTGGAAGTTTCGCTCGGTCATGGTTTAATTCTCCTTATTCTGCGTTTTCCTGTGTTTCTAATTCATCGGTATCGATCGATGGCGATTCATCTTTAGCTTTGCTCCATTTGGCATAACCGTAAGCAATCAGCAAATTGGCAACTAGAACGGTATCGAATTCATGGATCAGTTCAATTAAGCGGTCTAAATCTTCTTTAGTCGGTTGCACGCGCAGCAGGCGCTTACCTTCGTTTAAGTACCGCTCTTGCAGGCGTAAATTCTCCTGTTCGTACTTGCCTAAAAAATCTGCGATCGCCGAGATAAAATCTTTTTTAGAACCCGACTGGCTGCTTAACAGTTGTGCTAACCCATAATTACGTTGCCAGTCTAATTCTTTGACCCCCTCTTTCGTTTGAATCTTGCCTGCATAAACCGTAGCTTGGTTAATCGCTTTGGCAATTCGCAGAAAACTTGGGTCTTGAGTAATGCGGGTAAAGTCTGCATCTTTTTTAATCATCGTCTGGAGTCCAGTAATAGAAAATAGGCGGGGCGGTTTGGCTTGACTATCAGCTAAACGCTTGACAACATAATCGGCATAACTGATTTGAAAGCGAAAGAAGTTTCGCAAGGAAGACCCAGTAATAAAATCTCGATAGGCGGCTAGCAGTTCCCCCTGTCCCTCTTCGGCGGATAAGGAAACGATTACCTTCAGATGCTCTTTTAAAACATCCAAATAATCGAGCAAGTCTGGATAATCTTTCGGCACAATCCAACCGGGAAGTCCCAAAGTGAATAATTCTTTGACACCGTAGACTTGTCCTTTAGAACCGAAGTGAGTGCCGCGAAACGTACCGACGAAATTATTGACCGGCTTATCCCAGAAATCAAAATCATCTGCGGGCTTTGCTTGAGATTTGGCTTGATGGTTCTCTAACAGTTCTCGGCAGAATTTTAGCACCAATTCGGCATCGAACCGAGCAATGCCGTGTCCGCCTCCGGGAGGATTAAACTGTCTTAAAGTATTCACTACACCGCGATACTTTTCCAAGGAAATATCTTTCGGTTCTAAAGCAACAACTCGCCAGTCATAGACGCTATCGGCAATTTTTACTCGTTCGGCAATACTAAAAGCAAATAAGCCATTAGCAATCAGCCATAAACTCAACCACTCCGTTTTTTGCGGATCGGTTTTATTACTATCAGCTTTGACGCGACTAACGCCTTGCACTGCTGTGGGTAAGTAAACTTTAACTGCATTCGCTAGTTCTGGTAAGGGTTGGCCTGTTTTTTGCTCAAACCAATCGGCAACCAGTTGCATTTTAGCTGTCAGAGAAATGGAGGATTCTTGACTAAAAGCGTGCAACAAAGCGGCTACAAAAAATCCGTAGTGTTCCTTAAGTTTCCAACTTTCTAACCACAAACCGTTATGATTGCGATCGTGACGCATGGAAACCAGAAGCGCACCATTTTGAGTCCGAGGATCGGGAGGTTTGGGCGCTGACTCGCTCCACTCGGTTTTGCCACCCGTTTGATAGCGATATTCGCGATAAAGTTTGCGCTTTTCTCCCTCTTTAACTACATCAAACCAGGTAGTTTGATCTGGCATTTGACTCCAATCGGTTTTCTGTCCTCTCACAGGTGGAAAGGGATTGGTATAGTCGAGTTGGCAGATGGCATCTAAAGAAACGGGCTGAGAAAATTGCAAGCAGTATTGAGTTCCTTCATCCAATAGTTGCAAGGAACTATGTTGTTGGCTGCGCTGTAAGGCATCCTCAACCAGTTGAGCTAAACCCAGTAAGGAAAACGGATCGGCATAAGTATTGAAGGGTTTGGGAACCCATAAGGCGTTAATCATCCCGTTGTTTTCGTTTCGCTGTTGCCATTATATTTAATGATTGGAAGAGGGGTTTTCCAATGAAGTTGCACTGACCGCTGATCGCACAGTCGTAAGGCTCTGACAACGAGGGAGTATAGCTGTAGATAATCAATCTGTGCGGTTGTAAGTCGGTTGAGGTCTAATTCTCTGATAGGATAGCGGGTTTGAGTTAAATTGGGGGGCGTTGCTGGCAAGGGTAGAATGTCAGGCAAGAAGCGCTTCAGGTTACGCCAACTTGATGCGATCGCTTTTTGCGCGGCTGGATGCAATTGAATCTCTCCGACTGTGCGAATATCTTTGAGTTCCCACCCCTTCGCCCAAGCGGAATGATGCCTCCCTGCTGCCAAAATTATAGTGTAGGCAATACCGCTAATTTGTTCTGGTTCGCCGTGGAAATAGTCGCGCAATAGAGGGATAAGAGATTGTTGCAGAACGTACTGAGCTAAGAACGCACTTTCAACCGCATGATTGGGGCGTTTGTGTTTGGTTTCGTAAGCTTTGAGGGCATCTTTTTGTTGCTTGTCGTCGGGGTTGTAATCGGTGTGTGCCAATAGATCGGATTTGGGCGATCTGCCGCCAAAGTCGCGATGAGCGATCGCTTGCCATCCCCGCATTGTATCTTGCCACTTTTGTTGCAACTTGCCTAAGTCGTGGGTAAAGATGGCGAGGAAAACCAAATATTCAAACAGCGCTTCAGCTTGTGTTGCTGTTAGCTGCGGTAAGATTTTGCGTCGAATCAATTGTCCGCCAGCCTGAAGTAATTCATCCCGGACGCTGACAAATTCTGTGGCAAACCAAACTCCATTTTTGTATAGTTTCGTGGGGAAAGATTCGCGCCAACACTTCCACATCAAAACTAAGTGACCGATATAGTTATCCATGTAATAGCGGTACTCGCTGATGTTTTGTTTGAGCGGTTTATTAGGAGATACAAACCTATTTCCTTCAATATTAACGCCGAGCAATAAACCAATTTCCTTGTCATAGTAAACGTAGCGGGGATTGACCAACAGTTGGAAGCTACTTTTTAAATCATTGTAGGAGCGAATGCGGGTACAAATTGGTTGCGCGTAAGTTTCTGCACCTTTCTTTTCTGGGTATTCAATCCGCTTAAATATCCAATCGGTTTCGTAGCCGAGGTTTTGAATTTCCTGCCAAACTTTACAAAGAGTTGTTATAGGTACGGAGAAGGCTAAAAGTTGCTTGGGGTCGATTTGAACCGTATCGTCAAGATCGATCAAAGTCGGTTCCTCCCAGATAAACAAACTGCGATTATCGACATGGCGAATTAGGTCGTCGGCAGTCGAGCGATCGCCGCGAAAAATGGCATCATGAAATCGGCGTTCAAATTCGGCGCGATCGTTTTGACGGCGTTCAGCTTGCAGAGAATCTGCTGCGCTATGAACGCGATCGATCCATTCTTGTTCTACCATAAACCCGATAGGTCGATTGACTGCCTCCGATTGCGTATGGGTTTGTAGAACTTGCCAGGTGAGTTCGCACGGTGCTTTCTCATAAGGCCGAAAACTTTTCCGATTTGCGGTTGCTTGTTCTGGCGCAATTTCTAGATCTAGTTCGGCTAATTTAAGCTGTTCTGGATTAACTTCAATCTGCCAATAAACGCAAACTTCGCCTTGTTCTCCTTCAAATCTGGCACAGCGTCCTGCTCTTTGTAGGAGCGAATTCATCGGGCATATTTCGACGTGCATCACTTCGCAGGTGATGTCGAGTCCGACTTCGATAACTTGCGTGGCAATGAGTACATAGCAGGTTCCATCCGGTTGCCAATTTTTGGAGAATTTGGCTTTGATTTCGGCTTCTTTGGCAGCGCGATCTTGCGGTAAGAATCGGGAATGGAGCAGGGTAATATAGAGGAGTTCCTCTCGATTCAATTCAGTTAAGTCCCGAAACAATCCTTGCGCTTGCGAGACGGTGTTGCAAATAAGAATGACACGTTGGCGGCGATCGGTTTGGATATCGTTGAAGATAACCTCAGCCGTTAAAGGCGTTGAAATTGCTTTAAACGTCCGGTGACGATTCCCTTCGATTTCGGCTAAGTCTGCTGCGCTAACTTCAAGTATTTCCATCATCAATTAAGCGTTGAATTTGGGTAGCAAGTTCGCCAGTTAAGGTGGCAGTCATTAATAGAAACGGGGCAATATTTTTGACTTGTTGTAAAACCTTTAACACGGTTGTAAACGAGCGTTCTGGGTCGAGTAAGTGTAATTCGTCAAACACAAGATAGGAGGCAAAAATAGCCCCAGCATTGACGTTAGCAGAACCGCGTCCGACAGAATAAGGAATATTGAGGAAGCTGCTTAACATTTGGTCGATGGTGCAGAAGATAATATCGCCTTCAAAGCGGGGATCTTCTGGGTTTTCTCCGGTTTGCAGAGTAACGGTAAGTTGGCGAGGGATAGGGTGAAGGATTGACCAGCGGTCGATCAGGCTTTCTGTGCGTTGGCGCAGACTGTTGGCGAGGGTGCGTAAGGGAACGACGTAAATCAGTTTGTTGGGGAAGTCGAGTTGCAAGGGTTTGGCGAAGAGGAAGGGTGCGATCGCAGTTTCGGTTTTACCCGAGCCTGTAGGGGCGCGCAGGAGGACGTTTTGGCGGTTGAGGAGTTTTGCGATCGTTTGGAGTTGGAATTGACGCGGTTGATGTCCGGTGAGGGTGTGGAAGTAGTGGTTGAGGTTCATGGGAGTGGGTGCGATCGCGCTTTATGGTTTTGGTTTTTGCGGTCTAGCTATAGCAGCAGAATTACCTCCTTCTGAGTTACCCTTTGGCTTTTGCTGTTGTTGAGATTGCTGATTTTTTTTGATTGGTTTACCCCGATCTTGACCTTTAAGTATCGGTTTAGGATTGCTACCAGAACCACCAGAAGTACCGCTAAAGTCACTTACTTTTAATGGAGTAGGTAGTACAGGGCGGTTTTGATACTTTTTCGCTTCGATAGTCATGTACCGTGTTTGATCTGGTTTTGGAGTGCGATCGCATCGCAACATTGCTAATAACATTTCAATTCGCTGAGTTTCCTTAAGGCTAGCTGCTTTTGTTCCGTTTTGACCTTCGCGATCTTTACCACTAATTCCCTTGTCTGGTTCTAGCATAAAATTTTCAAATGCGTTTACACATTCTGCCTCTTTTTTAGTAGTATCTATTTGGCTTTCTTCCCCCGTTTTCCATTTATTGCCATCAAAGAGATTACTGTAGCGATACAGGCGATCGCTCAGATATAAATTGTAGTCAATTTTGACTGCTCCCATTCCGAGTGGCTTACCCATACCCAGGGAGAAACAGTATTTTTCGCCTGGTTTACCAGTTCCCAGTTGTTGCGACTTGTCGCTGCTAAGACTCAGCACCCACAATAAAGCTCCTAGTTCAACATCGCTCAAGTTTTCAAACTGAATATTGCATTTAAATGAAATACCTGGTTTGATAGGTTTAATAGCTGTGTATTGCGATTTTGCTTTTTCTATTTTTTTGCTATCAGTTTCTTCAATATCTTCATAATCATGCGGTTTATGCCAGTACAATTTATGACCCCGAATCACAGTTTTTTCGGCTTCAGATCGAGGTGAGTAGTGTTTTAACTGCCTTCTATCAGTGCTAGTTTGCACTAGATAATGCTGGAATGTAGTTGGCTTTGGACTAGCCAATATTTTAGGCGTTACTGTTTTTTCAAACTTATCTTTCCACCAAACATTACCCAAAGATATACAGTTAGCATCACTTACAAAAATTCGACCAGCACGAGCCTTGTCTTTTGGCGCTTCTCCATTTACATAACCAAAAATAGCTTCAGCTATATCCATATCTGAAGGCTTACGCAATGCTTCTGGCACTAGGTCTAGAGGCGCAAGATCGTAAGGCAAACGGAACATCTGCGCTCTTCCTAAAAATCGAACAGTTTCTCCATCTTCATTCAATAAGAAAAATACAGGTTCGCCATCTCGTAAGTAGCCATCCTTTTGCCGGATATTAGGAGATGGTTTATCTTTCGGGAAAGCATCTTCTTGCCATTTAGTAATTTGGTCATCATCTTGAAACCGTTTGAGCGTTTCCTCTGAAACTGAATACTCTTTTACATTTTCATCTAAAAAAACAAATTCTAAATGCTTATGCTGCATATCTCCTGTAATTACCAGCGTTGCTTTTTTTAAACCTGGTACATCAGTAAAACTCGCGGTGTGAACTTTACTAAATCGTAAATAAAGATCGGGATGACGAATTTCTGGCTGCCCTTTCTTATCCAATTTGGGTTGACCAGTTTTCTTATCTATTCTAGATTGACGTGGGAAAAAATAATCTTGCTCGTCCGAATCAATCTGAACGTAAATCGTTTTGTGCTGTAAATCCCAGATCGGACTTCTAGCTGGGCCGCTGCCTTTGTAGATAGCCAAACCAGAGAGGCCAGAAAAAATGCGATTTGTGCTTGTAGGATTAAACTGGCTATCAAGACGACCATAGTTACATTCTTCAATCAAGTTTATGTTTCCTCGCTTTCGTAAAAAACCTGCATGAACTTTTGATTGATAGCAATCCGCTTTTGGATGTGGCGATTGTTGTATTTTTCCGATATTTTCAACAAAGTTAGCCTGATAAATTTCTCTCAAAGCTGGATCGCCTAGCGATCGGTAACAAAGCTTGTTATCTGTAACTTTGTCAATTTTACCAAAACTAACTATTTCAACCAAAGTCCGTATCATTCCTCGCAAACTGCTACCAGGAATTACTGGTTTCGTAGCTTTTTCTGAGAAATTGGTATAGAAAAAATCTGGTAAATCTTTAGATTCTCGTTCGGCTATAAATTCTTCTGTAGTTAATCCACAGCGAATGTAAAGCGGTGATTCTGTTGTTAAAATACATTCAATTCTGCCAGTATAACGATTTTCATTTTGAGCGTAATAGCGGTTTTTCTGGGGTAAAGATTCTGGCAATACGGTAACAACTTGTTCGGGTAGCTCTACGAAATTATAGGGTGCAATAGCTTTGCGATCGCCTGGATCTTCAGAAATATGTTTCGGATTCATAATTTAACCTCCTGAAACGTGGTTAGATTGACAAGACGGCTGAGATAAATACGAGCTAAACCTGTTTTTTCATCGCAATCAATGTAATGGCGCACGCTTAAACGTAATGGACGGTATAATTTTTTACTTTTATCGAATTTGATAACAGTTTCAGGCAAAGGTACGCCATGCCTCAATCCTTGTTGACCGTCTGAAACTAAACTAAAACCATTTTCTGCTTTTTCTATTTGCGTACCCCAGAGTATTTGAGATTCAGGAATATATTCTGTCTGCTCATCATCTTTTATTAAACGTGCTTTTGGAAATCGCTCGACTTTCCAAAGCATAACTTCTACATCTTTACCAAAAGCGCGGACTTGTTGTAAAGTTTCATAACGCAAATTAGTTAGATAACAGGGAAATACATCACCAGATGTAACTAGATCGTACTTTTGACCTCTAAATTCTCCCCAAATTACGCCATCATCAGCATGAGCCAATAGGTATTTTAGCTGATGCTTTTCAGCTTGTTCTTGTAACCACTCGCGCAGAGTGCGATCGCCATCTGCAATTGCCTTAACATCATCAATATGTTGACAGTGTGGTTTATTCATGCTGCTGCACCTCTTGTACAGGATAATCCGATAAAGCCTTAACTAATGTTTCTAGTTCGTTAGGATCTCCAATTTCAAATTGAAGAGGTTGGTTAGCACTAGATTGACTAAACATCCACATTTTTTTCTGTAATTTATCCTGCTCGAATTTACAATTTTTTAATGTTGCTTTTCTCCCCTCTAACCTTCCTCTTCCGATACTACTCGTACCGCCTACAGGTAAGTCTTCCGTCCACAAGTCTTTCAGCAATAATAAAAGTAGTCCAATTTCATAATCTTTTGGTTGACGTAGTTCTATTTCTATCTGTAAGTTTTCGTCACCGCTGCTAAAAATAGGTTGTTCTTGAAATAAAGCACCGTGATAAGCACCTCCTGTAAAACGGTCGATCGCAATCCGAGTTTGTACTAAGTCAACGGTATTCTTGATAATACTTTCATGAACAATTACGCGACTTGCTTTAGCTTCCTTAGTTTTATTCTCGCTAAAATTTGGCCCAAATATTTCATCTATAATTGTTGTGGGTTTTTCCAAAGTATTAACAATACGTTCGGCTCGATGTCGCAATACTCCTGCTAAACTTGTACCAGATAATACTGCTACTGGTTCTGTTGATTCATCAGGTCTATAAGATTTCAAATGAACCACATCAGGTGCGAGTCCAGGTTTCGCTTGACCGGAACGGATGAGTAAGGGACTGGCTAACTTAAAAGTAGCTTGGATGGTGAAGCGATCGCGTTTATCCGGTTGCTTTACGATCGCTCCAAGTGCCTCTGTAATAGATTCGCCGATCTTGGGTTGCTTGGCGTATCGATCTGCATAAGGGCGATCAAAAGTCAACCATGCCATGCGATCGCTATGTTGTGTTAAATCAAATTCCCAAAGTTGCCATTCATCTACATGACAGCGACCAAAACCCCGGCGCTTTTTCATGCCAATACCGATCTCACCAGATCTTAACCCCTCTAAGGCTAGAGCTAGTGCTTCTCTTAGCTGGTTTTCATCGTTTTCCGCTTCGATCGGCAATTCAAAGCTAAGTGGAAACTGGGTTCCTGCTGGCAATAATTCTAAGTCGTATTTTGCCTTGTCAGCTGCTGTGCCAGTTGCACTATCAATTTTGACTCCATCCCGCAGCTCAACTGTAGGAATATTATTGCTGAGAGCATCATCAATTATTAAAGGACTTTGAGTATCTTGCTCCTTTGTCTTTAACTTCTGCTGTTCTGGTAAATGTTTTTCATCTTCATAGGCAAATAAATCGCCAAATAGTTTTGCCGCTATGTCCTGACGACGTTCGCTTTTGCGGTAGTCACGCTCATACTCATGCAAATAATTCCGCAAAGCTCCAGCAATAGATGAACCTGTCAATAAAGCTCTGGAACTGATACTGTCACGCAACAGCATTAAGTCAGTTGGGGCTTCAGCATCACCATTTCCCAAACAAGTGGGCGTATCTAGAACCAAAACACCACGCACAATAATGCGCTTAATAATATGTCTTCCATCACGTTCTCTACTCATTCTTGTTCTCCTTGGTTGCTTGTTTAGCAACTGCCATAATTAGGCGTAGCGTGTATTCTAGTTTCAGTTTATCGATTTGTTCGGGCGGTACTGATTCGTTAGCAACTCTAACGTCTAAATTCCGGAAATCTAGCCAAGTGCTTGGGTTATCTAACCATTCACAAATCTGCTTTTTAAAGGCTTTTCCATTGACTTTTGTATTTTCAAATTGATTGTCAGCATTCTTGGTAAGATTGTTGAGCAGTTCAAGAACCGGATTTTGATTGCCTTCTGCAATAGCTTGTCTTGCTAAAATCATCAGCCGAGAAAGTTGGCTATTGGTTATCTTGTTGGGATTAAGCTGGGTAGAATTAGCTTTTTCTAGAAGCAGCCTCTCCAGCTTTTGCTCCAACAACCGTTTTGCCATCTGTTTGGCTATTTGACTATCTTCAGAGTTGGGTTCTAACTTTGGCGTAGTCCAGTCAGTCTCTGAATCTAGTAAGCTAGCTGTAAATCTTGGATAATCTTCCAGCCAATTCACTGCTACTCGTCCAAAACCCTCAACCCGTCTTTCACCAATCCCTTGATTTTCCAAGTGAATAATTCGGTCAGGATTTAGCTGACCGTTATGATTGAATACAAAAACACTACCTGCTGCTAAAGCTGGCACTTGAGGTAAAGGCAATCCCCATTTTTGGTTAAATCCCCCCACAATTAGACTGCTGGTATAACTCGATTGTGGCTCTAGCTCCACCTCTAGTGATTTTTCTAGTAGCTCAGTTAAAGGATTAATTGCTTGAGATATTTTATTCGAGCCTGAATTCGTTGGTGGTATGGCTACATACTGACCCCATTCATCTTGTAGAATCAGGTCGCTGAGGAGAGTAATGCGTAGAATTTCGCGATCGCACCGTGCTTCAGGGTCAGCTAACTCTGCCCCCAGTTCGTGCCAAATCTCAGGTTCTTCTACCCGATCGACCTTGGCATGTCCGTAACCTGCGCTCTGAGAACCCCCTAACCATAGTTCGTTTGGCTCCAGTAAGAAGGGCTTAATTCTCTTTACATCGTCCGTCTCATCGAATAGAATTACAGCCTGAAACGTTTGTCCTGCATCTAGAGTCTCGTAGCGAAAGACAGCACCGCTTCCTTCAATCCCTCTGCCTCTTTTGCGATCGCGCTGGTTATGAATATTAATCCGTCGCCTCTCTTTGTAAAGAACGACATCTTCACCATCTACAGTGCAAAAACTTTCAACTAATGACTTCGGGGAAATATCTTGGTTGGGTTGTTGGCGACTAAAATCAAAAACATCTATACTTCCTAATTTAGAGATGTTATCAACTTTTCTCCTGAACCAAGAGAGCGGTACAGGTAGGGTACGCGGTTTTTCTTGCTCGTTGCTATACAAATAAGCATTCAAATAACGAGTACTGCCATCAAAGAACAATCGCCTCACATCTGGGAATTTTGAGTCATCCAAAATATCATCAGAGCTTCCCAATCCGTGATGTTGGAGATATCGACGAATCAACATCCCTCGAATCATGCTACCAGGGATGTACGAATAAGATACATCACTGTTCGGATCGCCCTGAAGCGAAGTTGCTAAAAGAGGCTGCTGAGTATGCAATAAAAATGCGATCGCTTTCATTCCCTCGTCTCCTGCTGAAAATAACGGAGATGGTCTTGAGTAATTTCTTTGCCATTTGAGTTATGCAACGTGCAGCATACATGACCCCGCCCCCGGTTGCGTCCACTCCCAGCCCGCCGCAGTGCTAATGTCCCAACGGCTAGAAGTGCCAGCATATCTGCTGTTGGAGTTTCTTCAAACAGTAGGGGAGCAGTAAAACACAAGTCTCGCAGAACAACCCGACTAGAACGCAAGCTATGTTCGGCAGGTGCGCCGTCTTTGGGGTCAATAGCTGTTTGGCGACGAATCGTTGTGAGGGAAGAGAGAACGTCGGATTCTGTTAGCTTTCTCTGATGCTCAGGACGTGTCTTTTCTTGGTCAAGTTGGAGTCCTACTTCTCTTCGCAAGTCTTTTGGTAAACAAGCATCTCCGACGTGCATCTTAGAGATAGTTCCAAGAGTGCTACCAGGGATACCAAACAGATGATTAGCTGTTTCTTGCCAACGGGAGCGGAATTCTTCAGGTAGTATGACTACTATGTTGTCGCACTCCTCACTCAACAATCCTTTTAGAGTGCGCCCCCGCAAATAGGGAAACCCATTAGCATCATGTTCTACTTCCTGGTCAATTAAACCTGCTACTCCATCACCACGCCCAAAGGTGGTGTCACTCAAGAGTTTAATTTTCAGGTGGTAAATTTCTATCATTTTTCTCCTCTAGAGGGACGTGAAACTCCATTGCTTCAATAGCATCAAAATAGGCGCAAACTCTCTCACCCCCACTTTTTAGTTTGGGAACATCAGTCCAACCAGATTCATGGAAATCACTCGTAGCTGCTGAAAAACGCGGCAAGTAGTTCTTATCCAAACTGTAGACTTGCAAAAACTGTTTAGTTTTCTCTGAACCTTGGCGTAACTGTTCCCGTAGAGCAACAACCTTATTACGACGGCCCACCCAGTTAGTATGAGTATTAAACTCCCTAACAACTTGGGAAAAATCAGTCCAATTTCGCCAATCACTCTCTGAGTGTAAATATACAGGTCGCATGGTTAGATTGCCTTCAGGGACTTGATATTCTCGCTTACGGATGTCGCTGATTGAGCCTAACAAGCCGCTAGCAGCAATGTGCCAGTCAAGAGCCGAAAAATTTGAATCTTCCAATCCTAATCGTTTCTTTTCGTCACGCACAAAGTTTTTAGCATTGCTGCACAATGCCTCACTTAACTGGTAAGCTCTGGCAAATGGATAGTGGGTCTTAACAATGGCAATTCCTGCACAAGCCGTTAAATCTTTGCCATCTGGAATATTTTTCTTTTCAGCTTCAAATGCCTTGAGGTAAAGTGCAGCTAGAGCTAATCCCAAGCGTCCATCACAGACAAAGGTGACATCATCGCCACCATAAACAATTGGACGAAACGGTATATAATTTTTTCCGTCTCTTGCTGTAATTGCAAACTGTTCCTGCAATTTACCTTTTGCTAATTCGATAACTTTGTTAGCAACTATTTTGAGTGCATTTACTCCGGCTTGATTGACTTTCTCAGAGAGGTCACGCATACGTATAACATAGTCTCGATCCGATTTAGATTTATTGCCGTAGTCTTTGAATCGATCGCCCATCCCGTTGCCATCAGCATGAACAATAGCCATATAGCTACTGCTCCCTTCAGTGCGGCCTAAATCATCAACGTCATAGGGAACTCGGTAATCTCCTAGCTCCAAATCTGCAAATATAGTTTCTATGAGCTGTTTGTTAGCTGGATCACCATGTTTGGGGTTTGGGTCAACGGCTCGGAGTTTTTCAACGATTTCTCTGGAAACTGGATAATTGAAGGGAACGCTGTAGCGATCGCTAGTATCTACTGCTGCTAGCCCAGTAGAAAGACAGCTAGCCGTTACTCCTAAGCCAAGTAACGGTACAGAAGAATTGTACTCGCGTTTCTTTTTTTCCAGTTTTTTCATCAAGCCATCAACTATTCCCGATAGCTTATTTCCCCACTCACATAAGTCACTGTGAGCTGCAACAATTCTCAATCCTGGTGCTTCTCGTAATACTTTTGCACTCAAAATTTTAGTGAAGTTTTTAGCACAGTCTAAGTCTTTGAAAAGAATGACTGCATTACCGCCTCCTGTGTAGACTAACTCAGCATCAAGGCGATCGCGCTCAATGCGTTTATCATCACCTTGACCGGATATACAAACCCTTTCTTTAAATTGTTCGCGCAGAGCCAACTTGACCCAATCAGTGGTTGCTTGGTCAACTAGATAAGATGCACCAATGTTCTCTCGCAGGCGGTTGCTGGCAAATATATAAGACTGAATCCCAGTTGTATCAATCACAGTTGCGATATACTTACTCATGGCATTCCCTAAATTTGTGGGCTATTCTCGCGAATCCACTGAGTTAACTTTTTAGCAAATTTATTTGGTTTGAGATCGTTGCAACCAAAAACTTCAATTTTGTTATCTCTCACCGTAGCTTCTAGGTCACGCTTTACCCACTCAGGCTTTTGGGAAAAACAAACTAATGCTACTCGTGCCTCGTCGCCACCTAGTTGTCTTGCCCGCAGATGTGCCTCAAAAAGTTTTTGCTTGCAAGTAGATTTGTCACTGGCAGTTGTACAGGATAAGGCAAATAATTGATAATCCCGGATGAAAGCTACATCAAACTCAAATCTATCCCATCTATCATCTGAGTTGTTAGGATCGTCAATATGGAATGACATTGCACTTTCTTGAATTGATAGATTTTGAGAAATATTTTTGATCTGCTGTAGTACATAATGCTCTAACCAAACTGCATCTAGCCAAGCACAGACATCACTCAACAAGCTAAACCCCTGCTGGTAAGCTAATTGCAAAGATAGCTCTCCAGTAGTATTATTCACCATTTTGTAATCGTTTAAGATTTTCTTTATTGGCTCTGGCGTTCCTTCTAAACTGATTCCAGAAACTCCTTCTAGGAATTTTTCCTCACGCCAGAAACCGTATCCATCCTTAAGTTGATGTAATTTAGCCTTACACCACTCTCGCCATTGCTTTGCTGTACTATGTCCTTGAGTAGGAGACAGATAAGCACTAAGAAATTCCTGCGCTGCATTAGGCAATACAGGTTTAAAATTAGGTTTTCTATCTTTTTTCCAAGGTAGGTTATGTAAGTTAAAAAGCTCTTCTAAATATAACTTTATGGGAACTGGTTCTGGTCTGGGAGGCGCGTTGTTTTGCTCTATCAGCATCTGTAAGCTATCCGAATCAAGATAGCTGAATACTGGTTCATGCTGAATTCGCAGTGCATCAAATATAGCGCGATAACTATGAACCGCCATTGCTTTTGTCCCACCTGTATAGTTCAAGCCAAAGGTTTGGTTAGGTGGATAGCTCCCCAGAATCTTCTTCACCTCAGATTGAATGCTATCTCGAATGCGATAGGAATTAGCTTGATTGTTTCCCAGTGGAACCGTTTTAGCATTTTTAATGTTTAACCTTTTGAGCAGCCAGTCTGCTCTAGTTGTTGTATCAGTACTATGAACTAAGTAAATAGTTCCTCCCTCTTTCAGCAACATTTTTGCTGCAATGTAGTTAGGCAGAGGGTTTTCACCAATGAGCAGAAACAGATGGTCAACTTTGTAATAAGGCTCGGCTGTACTCATTTTGCGCTTTTGAATCTACTGGATACAGGTTTAAGTGAATGGAACAGTTGGGAAGCTACTCTTATTTCAGGAAATGCGATCGCATAGCGTGCCGGAGGCATATCGCTTCCCAGAAAAGGAGAACTCGATCTAATGTTTCCCAATCGTTCACCTCCATTATTGCATCCTATCGGAAGCACCCCGTTCCGATAGCTGCTATCTTAGAAAACACAACATAAATTTGTAAATCAAAAGTGAATGTAACCTTTCGTCATCCTCCCTATCCCAGATTGTTACAACAATTAGCCAAAGGCTCTTTAGATCAAAGCCAAAACCTCGCTCGTGCGATTCGATTGTGGGCTTTGTTACGTTGGCTTTACAGCGATGAGGGATATGCTGCCCTTTCTGACTGCTTCACCTATGCTAACTGGCGTGAAGTTTTTTTCTGTGAAGGTCACCAAGATGAAAAGCAGGAAAATATTCTTAATTGTCACAACTCAAACTGTGCTTGTCATATAACAGCGAATGAATGGTTAATAAGATTAGAAGTTCCTCTAACAGAATGGCAGCAATCCCTCCAGAAAGAAATTCCTCCGATCAATTCACAAAATTTGGATAAGCTTCTACAAGAACCCCTATTTGCTCAGGTGCGTAAGTCCCTACAGAGCGACTTTGATTTGTTGATCAACCGAAATTGGCTACAAGAGGTTACGAACGTGACTGGTAGAAGTAAAAAATATCGTCGAGTTACAAGCTTGCCAATCTGTAATGAATCGGAAGCATCTAACCTAAATATTAATTTGACTACTCAAGAGCAAGCTTATGTAGCTGAAACGCTGGATATGCTTGATTTCCTCGATCCTAGCTTTCCTCTACTTGCCGAGCAAATTTCTGAAGAAATTCCGACTAATTCCCGCGTTCTTTTGTACCAAGATTACATAGTTCCTGATTATTCATTGAAACGAGATAACGTTGAACAAATTCAAAGCGAATTACAAGAAATCTGGAATAAAGGAGAAAGTTTACCTTTACTATTTACTTATAATAGCGCTCACCAGAATCAAATCAAGGAGTGCATTGTTTATCCAGTTTGCATTTACTTTATGGAACGAGCGAAATATCTATGTGCCTATGGCAAGAATCCCAAAGGTGGGATTAATTGGTACAATTATCGCCTCGATCGCATTGTCTCTAAACGTCTGGTCTGCTTAGATTGGCAAGACCCTCGCGTTCCTCAATTATTGAAAGAAAAATATGAGGACAATCAATTGCCAACTAAAGAAATCATAAATTCAGCTTTAGAAGCAGCTTGGGGTTATGATTTTTACAAGAAAAAATCTATCTTGATATTACGCTTTGAACGAGATTTTCACGACTCTTATATCCAAGGAATTAGTTTGCATAAAACTTTTAGCCCTATTGATTACTACGAAACAGTAAATTTAGTTACACAATATACGCCTCACCCTGAACAGCGGCAAGCTCTGCTAAAAAATCTCCAGTCACGTCCAATTACTGATGCTTATTACAAAGCTTTTTATCGCATTGCTGATTACCATGTAGTTAGGCGAATACGGGCTTTAGGGGCGAAGGTAGAAGTTATGCTTCCTTGGGATTTGCGGCAAGAAATCGCTCTAGAAATCCAGAATACTTGGAATCTTTATCACTAACGATCGCCCGCTACCGATGTCAGACCAAATTGAACTGAGACTTTAACTGCTAGTCAGATGCCTTTTAGGGTGGATATGGGTTCTGGAGTTGATTTTTCTCTATATCATCAGCTTCCCAATTGAATGCATACCCCGTAAATGCTACGCGCTCTTGCGATCGCCATTGTGTGCAAACAGCATTAATGCTGCAAGTCACAAATGCCTCAAGAGGCTGCAAACCGCTACAAATACCGATTTTGGCGATCGCGAATCAGAGTACTTGACTTTGTAACTTATGTGAGGTAGTTTATAGTCTACACCTAGATATAGATAAAACTAGGGTAACTTATTTCATCTTCACAAACTCTTCGGGGCATTTTCTAAGAGAGGGAATATGTCTATCTTTGATATTGGTAGTCTGAGCAGCAGCCAGAACTATTCGGGTTTGATTGACAGTGCGAATCCATTTGACCTATATAACTTCAGCCTTTAAGCTAATAATCCGAGGCGTTAAAGCTCCTAGAACAAATAAAAATGCCTCTTTTTGTTCTAAGGTTTGAAAGATTTGTATTTCGGAGGCAATTTCCTTGATATTTTCTGTATTCATTATTACTTTTTGAGCCAAGTGATGGAAGATTTACATCCATTATAGGCCAACCATCTAATCAAGTTTTAACTATTACCACAACCGGAGTCAACCAATGACAAACGTGCCATACACTCATCGCCTTGCTACTCCCGAAGATGCAAAATCTATTGCACCCCTAATGACTGCCTTCGCCCTCGAACGGGAATCGGTTGACCCCTCGATGTTGCTCAAACCCAATTATGATTTTGAGCAATACGTCGCCTATCAATTAAGTAAACCGCTTTCCTATTGTTGGGTTTTAGAATATAACGACGGCGAAACAGAATTGAAAACCATTGTTGGCTTTTTCTTCACCTACACTTACGACGAAACTCCACCCGCTAGCTTACCCGAAGAATTGCGGCAATACCAACAATTAGAAAATCCGTTTCAACCCCGCCGCGTGGGTTCGGTTTTGGGATTGTACGTGCAACCAAAACATCGGAAACCGGATGCGATCGCGCAGCGTGCCGGATGGCATATCGCCCAACTAATCGAAGCGGGAATTCAAACAGCAGAAAACCTCAAAGTCACCGATATTGACGTGCTAGTTTCAGCCGAACAAACTGGAATCCACGCATTATTAGAAAGATTGGGTTTCCACAAAGCAGCGGTGCAATATACCCGCCATTACGAGATTGCAACCGATGGGGAATTACCCAGCTTGCACCCACCGCACCCAAAATTATCAGAAATAACACCGCCCGCGCCGAGTGCGATTCCTTTACGCAAGCTCGATACTAACGAATTGATTCGCAAACCTAACGGGGAACCAGTATTTTTAATGCCGTTGCGCGATGAAGAAGGTGAATTGATTCTCACATCTGATGGCTTGCCAATTTATCCTACTCCCTTGCGCGATCCTGAGAAAAATGATTGGGTATTTGATGCTGCGGGTGAGTTGGTGACTTGTCCGATTTTGCAAGATGAAACGGGTGAAATTGTCGAATATAAAGGCATTCCTCAGTTTTATCCTCCCGCTTACGAAACTGCTGCGCGAGGAATTCGCTTGCAGCGAGATGCACAAGGCAATTATGTTTTTTGTCCAGTAGAGCGAGATAATTCAGGAAAGATTGTGCGATCGCCTGACGGTTTACCCATTTTTAAACAACCCCTTTTGGTGTAATATTTTTACCATCGGGTAAAAATGGTTTCTCTCCCCCTTTACTCAAGGGGGGACAGCGCGATCGCTTTTATTTCATCAAACTTAACGACATGAGGAGAATATCGAATATGCACAATACTATAAACTAGGCTAACAGTCGGTGTGAGAGTAGCTAGATGCCTTATGTTAACAACAATCCAAGAGCCACCCCTGATGAGATCAGAATAGGTGAATTATTGGATAACAAAGCGCAGGCTGGCGAACTTTCAGGAGCGATACGGGTAGAAGGAGCCGCCGAAATTCCTGGCGCAAGGAGTGCCGATTATCGCTTTATCCATCCAGATGGTAGCGAAACATCTGCTGATTTGATGCAACCCCAAACTCGGCGTATTAGGAGCATTACTCAAAATATCATCGAAAAAAGTGGTCAAGCCACGATTGTCGTAGTTGAACTCGGTATGGGTGAAAGTAGCCAAATTGAAGTTGATGCAGCCGCAAGCATGGCTGAAAATGTTATCAGCACCCCCGATCATAGTATCAACCGCGTTATTGTTATTAAAGACGGTGAAATCATCGTTGATTTATCGCGCTAGGAGAGCCAACCATGCCCCAACTCACTTGTTTGTGCGGTGAAAGCATCAGTTTATCACCAGTTCCCCATCCCCAAGGATTTAAACTAATCTGGGAACCCTTACGAGAAAAACTGATCGAGGAGTTAATTACCGCCTATTCTTGTGCTAAATCCGAGCAAGAGTTTGAAGATAAAGTTTACCAACTTTTATATCCAAAACATCCAGAGTTTCCGCAGGTTTATGAATGTCCTAAATGTGGTAGATTGGCTGTATTCGCCCGCGCCTCGGATGCTAAACCCGCATTTTGGTATGAGCGGGAATTGCATGGGGAAAAGCCAGAGTCAATTTGTTCTCTGTTACAAATTTCTGAAAATAGTTCTGATTTAAATACAAATGATTTGCTAGCTACTTCTTGATGGGTGATGTCACTGCGAATAAAATGAAAATGAGTGCATCTAACATGGTTAAAAACAGTTCACAAAATTGTAGGCACGGGTTTTACCAAAGGTATGGGAAACTAACGCAATTGATTAATAAACCCGCCCCAGCACTAAAGCGCAATTACGAACGAGTTATCCTAGAGATTTTATTTGCGATCGCATTCCCCAGCACCTCCCTCGCGCAAATTACCCCCGATACCACTCTCCCAGTTAATTCCACCGTTACGCCGAATGGAAATATCAGCATTATTGAAGGTGGAACTCGCGCAGGTAATAATTTATTCCACAGTTTTGAGTCATTTTCTATCCCTACTGGTAACGCAGCTTTTTTTAACAACGCCATAGAGATTCAAAATATTTTTAGCCGCGTCACTGGCAATTCTATTTCTAATATTGATGGCATAATTCGCGCCAACGGAATTGCTAATTTATTCTTGATTAACCCAAACGGAATTAATTTTGGTGCCAATGCCAGGTTAAATATTGGCGGGTCATTCTTTGCCAGTACGGCGAGAAGTTTAACTTTTGCCGATGGAAGCCAATTTAGTACCGCACCTAACTCACAAACTCCACCGTTATTAACCGTAAACGTGCCGATTGGTTTGCAATTGGGTACTAATGCTGCACCGATTCAAGTGCAAGGTTCGCGCTTAGCAGTACAACCGGGACAAACTTTAGCATTGGTGGGAGGAGATGTCACCATTGCAGGCGGAAATTTACTCGCACCTGGAGGACGGATTGAACTTGCATCTGTACGTTCTGGTAACTGGTTATTGGGAAATAATAACGAACAATTGGTTACTAATTATGGAAATATTCGACTTGACCAACAAGCAATTCTAGATACCAGCAATATTGGTGCGGGCGAGATTCAACTAACAGGAGGACAGGTAACGCTGACCGGACGCTCCCAGGTTACTGCAAATACATTGGAAAATAAAAATGGCGGCAATATAACGATTAAAGCCAATAATTTTACCTTACAAGATGGCGGATTCGTATCTGCTTACACTTTTGGTGAAGGTCAAGGGGGAAATATTTTCCTCAATGCTTCTGACTCGGTTAATATTATTGGAACCGGAACGATTGAGAATTTAATTCCCACTCTTTTGCTGGGTGCTTTTAACGAATCTTTGCTGCGGGATGGTATATTTACCGGAAGTTTTGGGGTGGGAGATGCGGGCAATTTAACGATTAATACTCGCGAAATGATGATTCGAGAGGGGGGAAGAATTGCATCGCTTACGGGGGTGGGAGGTCGGGGAGGAAATTTAACCATTAATGCAACTAATGGTTTGGAAATTATCGGGACTCAGACAATAGATGATAGAGTTGATATCTCTCCTGAGATTAGTATAGGACTGCCGATTTTTATCACTGGGATAGCGACGGGAACGCTTAGAAGTGGGAAAGATGGGGGGAATTTGACCGTTACAACTCCTCGGTTGATTATACGCGATCGCGCGGGCATTCTATCTGCAACCACGGGTAGCGGCGCTGGTGGAAATCTCACCCTCAATGGCGAAGAATTAGTAGATCTTCGCAATGGCAGTATCGTTGCCACTTTAGCAGTTGGAACGGGAAATGCTGGTGAATTGAACGTTACCGCCGGACAGTTAAATATAATTCAACGCGGCGGACTTTCTTCGAGTAGTCTTGGTTTTGGAAATGCTGGTAATTTATTAGTCAATGCTAGGGGAATTTTCCTAGAAGCTGCTGTTATTGCTGCCTCTACAGGTAGCAAAGGTCAGGGAGGAAATTTAACAATTAATGCCTCAGAATTAGTAGAAGTTGCCGGGTTAGGTAGCATTCAAACCGGAACCGCAGGCGATGGCAATTCTGGTAATCTCACAATTAATGCTCCTAGAATAATTCTTCGAGGTTTTGGTGCAGGAGTCTCAACACTTACAACAGGTGCAGGTAAAGGGGGAATTCTGACAGTAAACGCCACCGAATCTGTAGAAGTAGTTGGCAATAACCCAGAGCCATTTATTCCTACAGAAAACACTGTTTCATTCATTATCCAAAACCCTCAACAACGCGGCAGTTTGGCAGGTTTTGCTACTATTAATTTCAATGGTTCGGGAGATGCAGGCGATTTAACAATCACAACTCCCAGATTGCTGCTCCGCGATGGTTCAGGTGCAACTACTTCTACCTTGGGAACGGGATTAGGTGGAAATCTGACCGTAAATGCTTCGGAATCTGTGACTTTGATTGGCAGAGGCGGATTAGCAACTGCCACATTTGGAAATAAAAAAGCTGGCGATTTAACCGTTAATACTCCCAGATTAAACCTGCAAAATGGTGCCGCTATTTCTGCCGACACTTTGGGTGCAGGCGATGCCGGAAATTTGACCATTGGCACGCAAATCTTAACCGTACAAAATGCTTCCCGCATTGGTGCAGGAACCTTACGAAATAGTACGGGATTGGGGGGAACAGTTACGATTAAGGCAAAAGATTCTATCGAAATTATTGGTACTTCCGCAGATAATACAGTCCCCAGTGGCATATTTACCAGTGCGTTGGGAACTAGAAATGCAGGCGATGTAAACATTGAAACCGGACGTTTAACAGTACGCAACGGCGCACAAGTCACCGTCAGCGGCGAAGGTGCGGGTGCGGCAGGTAACTTAAATATAATTGCCGACAATGTGCAATTGGAGCGGCAAGGATCGTTGCGTGCAGAGACACAGGCAGGCGATCGCGGCAACATTACGTTACAAACATCCGCCTTGCAAATGCGCCGCAACAGCAACATTACCACCAACGCTTTCGGTACTGCTAACGGTGGCAATATTAATATCAATTCAGATACTTTAGCTGCATTAGAAAATAGCGATATTCGCGCCAATGCCATTCGCGGAAGAGGCGGAAATATCCAAATTAATACTCAAGGAATTTATCGCTCTTTTAATAGCGATATCGATGCTAGTTCCCAACTTGGAATTAACGGAATAGTAGAAATTAAAACCCCAGATATCGACCCCACCCAAGGATTAATTAACATTCCAGGAATTGAGGAATCTCCTAATATTGTCACAGGTTGTCAACCAATTGGTAGAGAAGCATCTAGTTTCACCATTACTGGTACGGGAGGTTTACCGCCAAATCCCACCCAACCTTTTACCAGCGAAGCAATTTGGAGAGATCCCCGTTCTGATTCAGTTGCAACTGAAAATATACAACAAACACCTGACAAAATTGTCGAAGCACAGGGTTGGGTGCGCGGTGCTAATGGTGAGATTATTTTAACAGCAGAAACGAGCGGAGTAACGCCTTATAGTCCTTCATTACCTATTGGTTGCTATGGGAAATAAACAATTCAATTTGCCGACACCCTTAAGGGTGTCGCTACACAAACAAAGCCTGCCTCCGCAGGCTAAAATTACTAGAAAGAGACAGCGATCGCTCTCCCTTCTCCTCCTACTTCTCCTCTCCCTATTCCTCACCATCATCACCCCTTCTAGCCTCTTCGCGTCCTTCGCGTCTTCGCGGTTCAATTCTTCTTTACAAACAGCACAAACTCTCAACGAACAAGGACGACAACAACTCGAACAAGGAGACGCCGAAGCTGCTTTAAATACTTGGAAGCAAGCCGAATTAGCCTATCAAAAAGCTAAGGATGAAAATGGAGTTATTGGTAGCAAACTAAATCAAAGTCAAGCACTCCAAGCTTTAGGCAGATATCGCCTTGCAGAACAATTATTAGAGCAACTCCGAAAAAGTCTCGAAACTCAACCAAACTCGGAATTAAAAGCAACTGTATACCGGAGTTTGGGTGATATTTTGCGAGTGAATGGGGATTTAAACAAATCCGAAACTATCTTAGAAGCCAGTTTAAAATTAGCTCTATCGTTAAACGCAACGCCAGCAGTTATTGCCACTCAACTTAGTTTAGGAAATACCGCCTTCGCTCAACTCAAACGCGCGCAAAGTGTGAACGATCTGCAAAGGGCTGAAGTGGAGAGTAAAAAAGCTGTTAATTTCTATCGTTCTGCGATCGCACAAGTAACTTCACCCCAAATCAAACTGCAAGCACAGCTAAATTTACTCAATTTATTAATTGAAACAAAACAACTCTCAGAGGCAGAAAAAATTTGGCCTGAAGTTAGACAGGCGGTAAGCGAATTATCTCCAAGTGTATTTGCGATCGCATCTAAAATAAACCTCTCTCGCAGTCTACTTAAACTCAACCCTAAAAATGAAGCGATTCCATCTCTTTTGAATCAGGCGATCGCACAAGCCAAAACTTTAGCCACTCGGCGCTTAGAATCCTACGCAGTTGGTTATTTAGGACAATTTTATGAGTTGAATCAACAACCTCAACAAGGGATTAACGTCACAGAAACAGCATTAAAATTATCGCAAGCTAATCAATTTTTTGATATCGCCTATCAATGGCAGTGGCAGTTAGGAAGATTGTATAATCATACTGGGAATAAAACAGCAGCGATCGCCTCCTACACCGCAGCCGTTAAAACTCTTGAATATTTGCGAAAAAACTTAGTTGCACTCAACCCCGAAGGTCAATTTTCCTTTCGCGATGAAGTCGAACCAATCTATCGTCAGTTGGTTGATTTACTTTTGCAATCCGATCCCAGTCAAGAATATCTTCAACAAGCAATCAAACAAATTGATGCGCTGCAACTTGCCGAACTAGAAAACTTTTTACGCTGTGATTTGTCTAAATTAGTTGTAGTTAACCAAGTTGGAGATCCCAAAGCTGCTATTATTTATCCGATTATTTTAGACCAACGGTTAGCCGTCATTTTACAACTACCTGAAAAAGTTCTAGAATATCATGAAATTGCGATTGACAAAAATCAGGTACACAATGCGATCGCAGAGTTAAGAGAATATTTACTCGCACCGAATCGCCGTGATGAAGTTATCCAAAAAGCGCAGATATTTTATCAATGGATATTTAAACCTATCGAACCAACGATTGGCAGCCGCAAAGACATTGAAACTTTAGTATTTGTTTTAGATGGAGACTTGCGAAATATCCCGATGACGCTGCTCCACGACGGTCAAAACTATCTGTTTCAAAAATACCCCACTGCTGTGGCTCCCCAATTGGAAATTTTCGCCCCCAAACCGCTGGAAAAACGCTTAAAATTATTTATTGGTGGCGTTGGTCAACCACAAACAATCGAGGGGAAACCTTTTGATCAAATTAGATATTTTGAGGAAGAGTTAAATCAAATAAAAAAGCAAGTGTCTGCCAGGGAAATACTTGTAAATGATAATTTTACCCTGGCAAATATCCAACAGCGACTCGAATTAGACAGCTTTTCAGCCATCCATATTAAAACTCACGGCGTCTTCAGTTCTGACCCGGATGGTACATTTATTGTGGCTTACAATCAATTAGTCAAGGGTAAAGATTTAGCTAACATAATTCAATCGAGCCATCAAAGCGAATCTCACCCTATCGAATTACTCGTCCTGAGTGCTTGTGAGACAGCACAAGGAGATAACCGAGCAATTTTAGGACTCGCTGGAATTGCAGTGCGTGCAGGCGCACGCAGTACAATATCAACGTTATGGGAAGCACGGGATGCAGCCAATACCGAACTAATGGCAAAATTTTACCAAGAGTTATCTAAACCAAACATGACGCGAGCAAAAGCATTGCAACTAAGTCAAAAATACCTGTTTGAGCAATACCCATCTCCCAATGTTTGGGCGCCTTATGTTTTAGTTGGAAATTGGCTTTAACAACCAGAAACCCGGTTTTTTAGAAAAACCGGGTTTCTTAACCATTATCTACGAGTTGTATGACTTCAACCACAGGTATTTTACCCATAGCCTCCAAATCGGTGGAATCTAAATCAGCAGATGTTAATAAATTGATCCATTCGCGTTGGAGTTGTTCGTTTTGTGAATCGATCAGACGCTGTTCTGCTAAACGGGATAAAGCGTCATACCAAATTTCTGGATTAAGAGCGTTCATTTTAACCTCGTTTTCGGGTGTTAACGGAACTCGTTGCACCCACTCATCCACAGCAACGCGCTGATTGCGGGTATTTTGTTGGCATTTAATTACTAAATGCCAATGGTAATATTGATTCGGTTGCAGGGCATATTTAGGAACGGCAGGGAGACGAATGCCAATAATTCCAGGAGTTTTAGAGGGTTTAAAAAAAGTTCGGTAAAGAAGTTTTTCGTCGCGATGGTGCAGGGAAAATTCGATCGATTCAATCTCTGGTGATGAATAGGGAACATAAAACCAAAATGTGGGATATTCAGAGGTAGTTAATCGCTGTTCTACATTGCGAGGAACTAAAGCTGTCAGTCGCTGACCTTTGTTGTTGCAAGATGCGCTAGAACTGCCAAGTCCACCGCCGGATGAGGCAGTTCCTTTGGGTGGTCGTTCGCGACGTGCATTGAGTTGGTTCTGATTATCCAAAGTACCAAACTGCGATTGTGCGATCGCGGGGTAGAATGGCACGCTGATGATTGAGAGAGCGATCGCAAATGCAATCTTAACCTGCTCGGTGACCATAGCAAATGGTGATTATTAATTCTTAGAAGTAATATAAAACACCAAAACGCCGCTTGAGAACAGAGATAATACTGAAGGCACCAGTGGTAGCCACCCACCGATAACGAAACTCCCGTAGCAGATTAAATATAATGCGATCGCTGCCACACCAACGCTAGGGACGACTAAACCTCGCCGCGATCGCACAGACAAAGCGATCGCACCCCCTGCAAGCGACCAAATCCAAACAAAAATAGCATCTCCCCACTCGGGTAAAGTCCACAACAAAGGTCGTTTATCCATCACCGCACTGATAATTTGACTCGTCATCTGTGCGTGAATCCATACCCCCGCCATTTCACCCAATGGAGTATTAAAATTATCTCTAGCAACTTTTGCAGTATAGCCAATTAGTACAATTCGATCTTTTACCAATTCTGGGTTAATTCCAGCTAAAACTTGCGTTAGCGTCGCTGTCTCTGCCGGTTTGGGGTTTGAACGATAGTTAATTAGTATTTCATTGCTGTCCCCACTTAAATTTTGATAACCACCCGTCCGCGCATTTAATGGTTTTAAGATAACTTGGTCGTGATGCCAATCTCCATCTGGCAAAGTTGTCAGCGGTTTACCTTCTGCCTGAAGAAAGCGTTTTGCTAACATCAAGCTTAAACTATAGGGAGTAATGCAAGTCGGAGATTGAGTAAATTTCGGGTTATAGGACAAAAACTGCCGCCTGATTGAATTATCAATCCAATAATCTTTAATTAAATCGCTGTAACCGACTTGTTCCTTTAACTGTTTTTGGGAAAATTCACCAGGTGGGTAAAAGTTTGGTGTTGAATCTAAAGCAGCACAGACAGTCAAGAGATTTGAGTTTTCTTGAAATTGATCGAGTAATTCTTTTCTCCCCGGTGGTCTGGCTTGATAGCGGTGCATATCTAAACCGATAACGCGGGGTTGATGTTGTGCTATTTTTTCAATTAATTCCGCTAAGGTTGCATCTTCTACGGGATATTTTCCACCTAAATCTTCTTGGGTGACTTCAACAACTAAAATGCGCGGATCGATAGGTTCAGCAGGACGCGATCGCATCATCCCATCAAACGCCGCTAACTCCCACGATTGCAATAATCCCGTCAACCGCACGCCCATTATTAAAGTTGCGATCGCGCTCCCACCCAACACAATTTTACAACTAGGGTGCTTAAGCCAGTTTTCCGTTGGCGTTCCTATGTTTTTTAATTCTTCGCGAATTTCTTCTATTCTCCGATAGCGCTCTGCTGCAAAATGCGCCATCATTTTATCTATTAAATTAACCAATTTACTGGAAATATTTGAATTGCTATCTTCCCAGATTATTTTTTTCTCTCTTCTGTTTTCTCTAAAGTTATGAGGATGTTTCCCTGTTAGCAGATATACCAAAGTGCGTCCTAGTGAAAAAAACGGAGATTGCGGTAATGGTCTACCTTTTAATTGCTCTGGAGCTGTATAGCCAGGAGATTTGATCGCAGTTATCTCTTTACCCTCTTCCCCTAATTTTAATAGATAAGTACGCCACATATTTATAGCGCCACCAAAGTCAATTAACACCAATTGACCATTGGGTTTGAGCATGATATTAGATGGCTTAATATCCAAGTGTATGTATTGCTTTTTCTCCAAATATTCTAGAATTTCTAATAACTGAAATAGCCAAGCGATCGCTCGCTGTTCGTCAATCGGTTTATTGTCATTTTTTTGTTCTAGCCATTCTTGCAGATTCAAACCTTCTATTTTTTCCATCACCAGGCAGTGAATAGGTTTGAAACTGTTTTCTGGGATATACTCAAAGTAACAAGTTTCTGGATCTACTTTGGGGATTCCTGGATGACGTAACTCGCTCAACGCATCAACTTCTTTCTTAAAGTATTTAACCGATTCTTCATCTGCGTCTTTCAAACATTTTAAAATTTTATTTTTCCCCTTTAACAACCATAATTCTTTTAAATCTTCTACCTCATAAGTTTCCCCAAACTCACTTGAATTCAATTGTTTAATTACTCGATATCGTTGATTTATTATCGAATTGGTATTCAATAACATAACTATATTAAATAAAAAACAGGTTTTCGTAATCTAGAAACCCGACTTGTTCAACAAATCGGGTTTCTGAGTGGTATCGGTTAACTTAATTGCAATTGTTCCATCAAAAACTGAATATTTTCTTCTCCATATCCAACCTCTACCAAGGATTTTTTTGGCAGTTTCGCCTGAATTTGATTCAGTTGCTCTTGCAAACGATTTTCATTCCTAACCATGTTACGTAACCTTTCGATTAGTTTTTCGATCAAACTTTCATTTAGGCTCCAATCATATTTATCGATCGGTTCCAATTTGTCCAATTTGGGATTGAGAATACTGTGATAAACTTCTTCAATCAATTGCTCTTGCAAGTAATCTAAGACAACAGTTGGTAAAGTGAATCCTTCCGTATTTCTTTCCAAGAGCGATCGCTGCCACAAAGACTCTAAAGCCTCAAATAATTTTGACTCCAATTCGGGTAAGTATGTCTTCAGATCTGCCAACACAACTGGAGTGTCTAAAATTGCCATCCAGCGCACGATCTCTATTTCTTCTTTGGATAACCGCTCAAACTCTTTATCGATCAGCTTCCGAATATCCTGAGATAAGGTGATATCCTGAGCGAGAAATTCCGCCACGCTGCCGCCAAATATATCTTTAATCTTATTCGTAACTATTTTTAAAGCTAATGGATTTCCTCGATATATTTCAATTAAACCTTCAAAATCATCCTCGTCTGCTAGTTTATTAGCCTTTAAAATTTCGGCGGCATATTTTAGCTCTAAACCTTTGAGTCGTAACGAGCAAACCTTTAAGTCTTCTCCTTCTAGCAGGGAGATTTCTTTAGGCTTTTCCCGGCTGATAATTACAATACAACTTTGGTGGCGTTCTTCTCCCAATCGCCACAGCAGTTCGCCATAACTTTGATGTTGTTTGGCGTAATTTCCTGCTAAATCTTTAGGTTGCAACAGCGTTTCTAGGTTATCCAATACAACCAGACAGCGGGATTCATTTAAACATTCCAACAGTCGCGATATTTGATCGTTCAGATTATTGGGTGCAGGAGTTTTACGCTGTTTAGGTAAACAATAAATCAACTCGTCCAACAGGTCTTCTACAGCAGGTTGGCGACGTAGCGATCGCCAAATAAAATAATCAAACTTATCCTTAATTTGTTCTACCAAATTCACCGCTAAAGCCGTTTTGCCAATTCCCACCATCCCCAACAGCGCCACCATCTGGCAGTTTTCCTCGACCATCCACCGCTCTAGCGTCTCCAGTTCGCGCGCGCGACCGTAAATCACCGACACATTTGGTGCTTCCCCCCAATCAAAGCGCCGTTCCTCAGATACTACTTCGATCTGGGGCGAGGCGGCAAATACTTCTGTACTGCTCGGATTCAGGCTTTTTTGGTGGAGGGAATCGAGCAGGGACATCAACTTGGCTAATTTCCCAGGTCCCGCCCCGCTAATGCGAAACTTCTTGTAGACCTCGCCGAGTCGCTTGCGGACTGCTTCCGGACTCAGGTCTAGCTTGTTGGCGATCCCAAGAATCGGTTCTCCCCGCAACGCCATCGACAACACTTCCAGCTCGTTGTCGGATACAAAGTGTTCGATTGCTACTGCTTTGAGGAAATCTTGGGGAATCACAGTACTTAGGCTCGTTTAGGCGAATATATTTTATTCTATACTTATAAGTGAGTTTTTGTGTACGTTCGCCAAACCTCACTTCCTGCCAGTTTGCACCAGTCGGATCTTTTGCCTAAAAGAGCCTCAAAATTGCCCTCTCAACTCAACTCCTCTCCTTTACTCCCTTCCCACTCCAATAATATATAGCTCTTGGATCTCTTGGAGCTGGGGAAGCTCTTGGAGAGGGAAATACATAATCTTTAGGCGCGGAGTGAGTAAGCTTGATCTGATTAAATTTCACTATTAAGTATCTCACTTAAAAAGATTTGAACGATCGTAGTACATGGCTAATAGCTAATAGCTAATTGGCTTCAGAGTAGCCATTCTCACATCTTGCACCTTGGCTAAACCTTAGTTTCTTGCAAATAGCTCAGCTTGGAAGCCTAGATTTTTCGTCAAGAAACAAGGGTTTGAAGGCTTGTTGATAGTGGTGCAAGATCTGAGCATTAGCAGTTAGCTGATGCCTTTTTGTTTGCTACCGGCTACGCTAAGTCGTAAATCTTTGATCGATATACTCCTTACCTTCAATAGCAAATCCCGACTCCAAAAGCTTTTCTAAAGCGATCGCCTGAGCCATCGGTATTTGACCATAGGTAAACACAGCTGGAATCTCTGATGGTAATAGAGGGACGAATTGTTGCCAAACATACGGGCTACCGTAGAGAATCAGCCCTTGTAGTTGTCCTGCCTCTAGTAATAACTCTAGCCAGCGTTGTGCAGTCTGAACCAAGCCCGTTGTATTCTGAAAAGGGATAGCCTGGATAAACAGTTGCAGCAGCGTCGGTTGAAGATCTTTGATAGATTCGATCGCAGGCATTTGACTATCAACCCATTGCAAGCGATAGCCCCATCCTTGCGGCGTTCTGATGGCAGGTGTGTGTATGCCTAAAAAATTTGCTTGCAATAAGTTGTCTACGATAATCAGATTTGTCCCTTTCACAGTTGTGTCAGATGTTGAATGCGATCGCTGTACAATTTGGCGCAACTCTACAGGTGACGCAGCGTGAATTGTTAGGGATTGCTCTAGAACATTGCGGCAAAATTCATCTGCTTTAGGTTGGGCTACGCTCTCAAACCAAGGATAACTAGACTCGTTAACGGCTCGTTTTTCTTCTGACTTTTGAGTCCGAAAAATCTGCTGCTTAGCTTGCCAAATTCGCTCCAAGGAGGCATAAATTCTTTCCCGACTCAAGCGCCCTGTTTGTACAGCTTGATAAATTGCCTCAATTGTACCCGGTGGGTCAACCGGCATCAGAACGACATCTGCACCAGCTTCCAACGCCATGATCGGAGCTTCATAAGCTCCATAATGCCGGGTAATCGCTTGCATCACCAGCGCATCGGTCACAATTAACCCGTCAAATCCCATCTCTTGGCGCAATAACTTGGTCAAAACTAAAGATGAGAGAGTGGCTGGATAATCGGGATCTAAGGCAGGTACTTGCAAGTGTGCAGTCATCACAGAACTTACCCCAGCTGCGATCGCTGCTCTAAAAGGAGCTAATTCTACCCGATCTAGGCGTTCTCGTGGATGAGGAATCAGTGGTAGATCCAGATGGGGATCGGTGGAAGTGTCCCCATGTCCCGGAAAGTGCTTAGCTGTTGTCAGAACGCTGTAGTCTTGAGCGCCTTGGATAAACGCCTCAATTAAAGGAATGACAATTTCTGGTGTTTCTCCAAACGCTCGCAGACTAATCGCTGGGTTTTCGGGGTTATTGTTCACATCAACAATGGGAGCCAACAGCCAGTTGAGGCCAACAGCTTGAGCTTCCTCAGCTGTAATAGCTCCCATCGCTCTTGCACGATCGCAAGCTTGAGGCAAGTTGGAGCGCGCGATCGCACCCAGCGCCATTGCTGGCGGCATCCAGGTAGCGCCTGAGAACCGTTGACCTACTCCTTGCTCGATGTCCGCTGCCATCAGCAGGGGAACTTGCGCCCAGCTTTGCATCTGCTGGATTCGGACAGCTAGCTCAGCGGTGCTTCCTCCCAGGAGGATAACACCCCCCACCCCCAGATCCTCAATCCAATGTCGTAGTTTTGCCGTAGTTGCTTCCCACTGTGGGTAGCGGATTTCGCCATCGAAGAGATGCCCACAGGTACGCACCACCAGCAGTTGTGCTACCTGCTGCTTTAGGCTCAACTCCTGCCAGGGAGGTAGCGAACGGTGATATACGGAGTCACTCAACTGTCTTATACCAGATTACAATTTTGCCCTATTTATTTTAGGCTACCTTGGCATCAATTCCTCGACAATCTGGATGACGGATTGCCAATAATCTTGCTGCGCGGGATTTCAGAATTAGCTTTTGTAATGACTTGGCTCTACGCAGTTCCAAAATCTAGACCAACTGCACCCGCAGTTGTGTTTCTTACTGGGGCTAACGCGATCGCTAAAATCAAAACACTACTTTTTTGCTTCCCCCTCCAAAACATCGATTTTTCCTCAATATTTGTGACTTCACTTTAGTTACATCATCCCAGATCGCCATCTATCTTTGTATTGGTGCGCTCTCCTCCCCACAAGGCACGAATCAATTTATTAGCTAATTCCTCACCAAACATCCGCACTACCATCGGATTTCCCGGATCTCTTTCCGCAGCAGTACGGCGCAAAAATAAATCCCGTGCTGCCAAATTTTCTCTTGTATCTTCTGGCACTGGTTCGGCTTCATTTACCCAAATTATCCACCGATCTAGCATTTCATTTGCTACCGTGCGAATTAGTGCCAAATTATCCTCTGTCGCTGCACAGGTGTAGCATAGATTGATCGGTGATTGAAACTGACGAATGTATAGACTCTTGCTAGTAAATAACGACAAATTTTGATTTGCCTGCAATTGCAAAAATGTCTGATTAACTGGCTCATAGTAGCGATCCAGATATTCCAAATCCATACCCAGATCGGTTCGCGGAACGTAATCCATGTAAAAGAAAATACTCCCCATCGTGCCAAACTCAAACGCCAGATGGGGAACGCGGATATGGGGTTTCAACCAAGTAGTTAGACGCATGGTGCTAAAGTTTCGTTGGGGATTGCGAAGCCAAGAATGCACCAACCAGTCAATTTCAGCCCCAGAGACATTTTTCAACGATCCTTTTACAGTGCCATCAGCATTACTATATGCGTCTAAATCTTTTGTACTAGGCTCTGGATGCAACTCAAAACGGGCATCTATTTTCTGACGCAGTTCGTTGAGAATCGCCCAAAGTTGTTCAAATACATCTGTATTATTTGTATCCGGTTGCTGCTGACTCATAGTTTGCCTCTACCTCCAGATATAGAGATTTTATGGCAAAATCAAGTTTAATACAAATAATAACCGACCATTTTAAATAGCTGGGAAAAAATGGCTAAAATTCTCCTCATCGGCGTTACGGGTGGCACGGGTGGAAATGCAGTCAAGGGGTTTCTAGAACAGGGTGTCACTAACCTGCGCGCCATCACTCGCAAAATTGACCTCAATCGTCCTGCCCTATCTAAAATCAATAATGCAGGCGTCGAATTAATCGAAGCAAATCTAGATGATGAGGAATCTCTGAGAGCAGCTTTTACAGAAATTTCCGCTGTTTATTGTCACGCCACTGCTGGCGATTCATCCAAAGCCGATCCTTTAGAAGTCGAGAGGGCAAAGCGAATTGCACAAGTTGCCAAACAAGCGGAAATTAAGCATTTTGTTTATAACTCTGCCGGTGGTGCAGATAGAAATTCTGGCATCGGTCATATTGAGCAGAAATATCAGATAGAGCAGATTTTAAAACAAGCTGGTTTACCCACAACTATGTTACGCGCCTGCTTATTTATGGAGGAATTTTGGAAGCAATACACGCGACCTTCTATTCTGAAGGGAAGTTTTCCCTTCTCGGTGCAACCTAATAAACCATTACATCTAATTACAACAAAAGACATGGGGCGCGTTGCTGCCTATGTTATAAAACATCCCGAAAAATACATCGGCAAAGAAATCGAACTCGCGGGCGATGTCCTGACGCCAAAACAAATGGCAGAGATATTTTCCCAAGTGCAGGGAATACCTGTTAAGCACAAAGAAGTACCCGCCTGGATTTTCTTAGTTTTATTCCGGAAGGAACTGTTTGATTTGATTATGTGGTATCGCAATCAGGGTTATCAAGCTGACGTTAAACAATTAAGGGAAAAGGAATTTCCTGGACTTTTGACGACATTTCGAGAATTTCTAGAACAGACTAATTGGGCGAATCGGGAACTGACTTACGAGACTTTGTGATGGTTGCGATCGCTTGCAGCTATCCAGGAGCAAAAATCGCACCTCAGCCAGTAACAGCACCGATGCAGCGACGCAGGTTGAGGCCATCAGAAGCGTTACCCACGTTCAGAAATATACACTGAAGCGCTGCGAGCTTGGAAAATTGATGCGTTAGGCTCGATCTAGCAAAGGCCAAATAAATGTTAAGAAATATACAGACCTTGTGGCTTTCTGTCTGTGGATGACTTGCTTTGGCTCGATCGGATTCAACCTTCAAATCGCCTCCAGGTGGGGGAAAAAGCCTTTTACTTAAGCCAGTTGCGGCAGAAGGGATATCCTGTGATGGGCGGTTTTGTAATTCCTAGCCCTGTTCTGCGCCAGTTTTTGGAGACGATTGAATGGTTAGATCCCCTATTTGCTGACTTGCCTTCTTCTTCGCTGTACGTGGATGTTGACAATCCTTACCAACTCCAGCAAGTGGCGCGGCGCATTCGTCGGGCAATTGTGGAGGCGCCGCTACCTGAAACTTGGGAATCTACGCTGTTAGCTGCGAGTAAAAAGTTGCAGGCGCAGGGATTGATTTTGCGCCCGACGCTGTCCCTGCCCTCCCATTTAGCGTTTGGCAGTACGGACATTGCCGGATTGCTGGAAAGCCACGTTTGCAGTTTTACGGGGGAGGCGATCGCTTTTGGCATCAAGCGGGTGTGGGCAGAGTTATTTAGAGCCAGAAGCTTGCTGTATTGGCATCGTGCCGGGATCAAACTGCAACAGATTCATCTCGGGATTTTAATCCAACCAATCCACGATGCAGTGGCTTCTGGGCGGGTTGTAGCGACAAAAGAGATTTGGGAAATTCAAGCAACTTGGGGACTGGGGATGGCGCTGGTGCGGGGAGAAGTGTCCCCAGATTATTACCAAGTGCAACCAGATAGCGGCGCGATCGCTCTCCAACACCTGGGTAGCAAAACGATCGCCTATCGCTTGCCAGCAATCGAGGAATCCCCTGCCAGCAATCCCCAAGCGATCGCTGACAACTACCTACAAACTTATTTGCTCAGCGAGGAACAACAAAAACAATACGCTCTAGAAGCAAAATATCTTACAGAACTGATTGAATTAACCCACCGCCTGAGAGGGGATCTCAGTCCGACTTTAATCCTAGAGTGGACGCTAACCCCAGTAGAAGCCGGTTTGGAAACGCAATTATATCTCACCCAAGCCTATCCCCGAAGGCCAAATGGGGCGATATTGCCTTTGTTGGCATCGGAATTATTACGATCCCAGAGGGGAGAAACTAACGCTCCCAATGCAGGCGGATTCGATCTAATTTCTCCCCATCGTTCCCAGGAAGATTTCCTGAGACGGGAAAAGGGAGATCGGGAAACTTCTTTACCCCAAGTCAATTTGTCCGGAAGTCCCGCTCAAACTGCCACGATTCGGGGTTTGGGGGCATCTTCGGGGCGAGCGATCGCCAAAGCACTTTTACTTACTGGTAGAATTGAGCATCCTGAGCAATTGCCACCAGGAAGGATTTTAGTTGCTCCTAGCATTACTCCCGATTGGTTACCTTTGTTACAAAGGGCTGCTGGTGTAATTGCTGAGCAAGGGGGCATGACTAGCCACGGTGCTATCATTGCTCGCGAATTAGGCATTCCAGCAGTAGTTGGTGTCAGAGGTGCAACTGATGCGATCAAAACCGGCGATTTTGTCATGATAGATGGCGATCTGGGCGAGGTTTATCGCCTTGAGTCTGATGAAAGTTATGGGCAAGAATTCGCTGCCAATTCCGTACCCCAAACCAGGCCATCTTTGACACCCCTGGCTACTAGGCTGTTAGTTAATTTAAGCCAATCGGATGCGATTGAGAACGCTAAAGCACTGCCAGTAGATGGGGTAGGATTATTGCGAAGTGAAGTGATGATGCTGGAAATTTTGCAGGGACAACATCCCAGTTTGTGGGTTGAGCAGAAGCGATCGCAACAGCTAATCGAACGGTTAACCGAGCATATTGGTCGATTTGCCAGCGCTTTTGCCCCCCGTCCGGTATTTTATCGCTCTTTGGATTTGCGATCGCACGAATTTCAATCTTTAGAAGGTAGTCCCTCTTTCTCCACCACCAGCAACCCCATGTTGGGCGTGCGGGGAACTTTCAGCTATCTAATTTTGCCAGAGATTTTCCAGCTAGAACTAACTGCAATGGCGGCAGTTTATCGCGCCGGATATACCAATGTTCGCTTAATATTGCCTTTTGTTCGCACGGTGGAAGAGTTTGCTTTTTGCCGCCGTCAAGTTGAGCAAGCAGGGTTAAGTTTATATTCCCAATTTCAATTGTGGATTATGGCAGAAGTGCCTTCTGTGCTGCTATTGTTACCAGATTACGTTAAAGCAGGCGTCCAAGGTATTTCCATCGGCACTAACGATTTAACCCAACTATTATTAGGAGTTGACCGCGATCAAAGCCAAATGGCTGCGGCATTTGACTCGCGACATCCCGCAGTGATGCGGGCAGTGCAACAACTAATCCAAACAGCCAAACAGCAAGGGATTCCCACTTCAATTTGCGGTCAAGCACCCGCACAGTATCCCGATTTAATCGAACACCTCGTCCGCTGGGGGATTGATTCTATTTCTGTAAGTTTAGATGCAGTTGAGTCTACATATAATGCGATCGCTCGCGCCGAACACCGCATCATTTTAGAAGCATCGCGACGGCATTTGGAATTTTAGATTAGAGATTTTAGATTTCAGATTGTTGCTAATAGCTAATAGCTAATGGTAAATAGATAAATGATATCCTGTCCGCTGAATTGCCCATAATAAAAAAACCTCACAGAGTCGTTGCGTAGGGACACGGGATTATAGATATCTCCGACACAGATAACGTTAATAATGCCGTGTCCCGGCTGCCGATTATGGGTAATTGACCGGACATAATATGATACCAAATCCGGGATCTAAACCCCCTTTATTTTATAGCCCGCGAAGGCGGGCTTTGTTTGTGTAGCCGCGACTTTAGTCGTTCGGTATAAAAGGGGCGATCAAAGCGGATTTGGAATGATATCATGTCCGGTGGCATCGGTACTTGAGCCGGGGCGGGTTTATTTAGTCCTTGGGTAGCCTTCAAATATCTCTCGTAAAACCCGCCCCTACGATACACAACCTTTGCGAAGGGACATGATATGAGCAATTACCAATTACCAATTACCCATTACCCATTACCAATTACCCATTACCCATTACCTAATAACGATAAATCGCCGCAACAGGGGCTTCATCGGGTACTTTTTCTGGCTCAACTGCATAAACTGTGCCGCCATTTACAATCGTATAAACCGCCGCAAAATTCAACAAATCCTCATCATCTGCTTCGGGTTCTGCGTGTAAATCTACACTCATCGTTTCCGGGTCAAAATGTCCCCATTGTTGCTGCCCAACAGGAACAAATAACGCATCAACTCGTTGGTAATAGGCACTGGAGATCACATCTTTGAGATCGTGAGAAGTTTTGCCAGTAGCCGTTCCAGCTAATTCTTGATATTGAGCGATCGCCTGTGCTTCTGACTGCTGCAATATCGGCTCTACAATCGGTAAAGTTTGCGCGTGTAATTCTTCCGGCTTCACGTTTTCTGGATTACCTGTAATGCCTTCTTCCACCAAATGCTGATAAGTATTAGCTTCTCTGTAAATTGGGAACAGATATTCAACGCCAGCTAATACTAAAGGCGCTTTTTTATTCCTCAATTTCTCGTCGAACAAACCGGCATCAACCATGTGAAAGAATTGCAGAATTTCTTCTTGATGCTTATCTCGATCTGGACTTCCTTGACCGTGAAAACTTCCCGGTTGTACGAAAGAATTCCGAGTACCGCCTTTTGATGTAGCAATTCGCTGTTGACCTTCTTTGGCAGTTTCGTCGTATTGCAGCGCTTCTTCTAAGTTTTTAGGCACGTTTTGCAGTTCTACTTCGTTGATGCTGTAGCGGGTTGCTTCAAAAAACTTGATATTATTTTGGCTGAGAGCCAAAATGTAAAACAATCCGTCATTATTGAGCAAATGCAGCAGCGGTTTAATATGGAAGTGGTTATTAACAACTACTAATTCTTGAAATTCGTAGGGCAGGCTGTAGTAGCGAAAGATTTCTGGAGAAATAAAAATTGCCAGTCCCAAATCTTGATTTTCCCAAAAATCGCCGCTATCGAGTTGATGAACTTGCTGAAACCATGCCATTGTCTCCTCATCATCTAAACCCATTTCCTTTAAACGTTCTTCTGCCTCGCGGACGATATTTTTAAACCGAATCGGGTTTTGTCTCACTTCTGGTCCCGCCTTTTGCATGGGCATATAAAGCGAAATGCAAGGTCTTTTAACCGTTTGGATTAAATTTTTCAGTTCATCGGTAGATAATAACGTCATATTCCCGGCCTCCCATTAACACAAGCTAGTAATAGGTAACCAGCCATAAGCAATGACCTATTACCTATTACCTATCTAGGTTAATTTCAGCGAAGCTGAAAGCTTGTGCCATCTTTCGATCGGATTAATTTGGCGCGGATCTCCTTAAGGATGGAATTACAGAAAAGTGTAGGTGTCGCTTTCTGAAGCGAGTTGATGCGTAGCGATCGCTTGTTTTCTCCGCAAGATTATGCCCAAGCTTACCTGCTTCATAATCCAGTACAATACTGCGATCGTTGCGAAGGTAACCCCCATGACTAAAATTGGGCGTTTGGCGACGAGATCGTCTACAACGCTGTTGGCTAAAGTATCGAGTTGCGTCACGATATCCCAACTGTTAAATCGCAAAAATCGCCCTAAATAAATTCCTACCGCACTCAATGCGTGCAAGGTTAACTCTACCCAAAGGACGAATTTCCCCAAACCTTGCCGTTTTAAATATTCGCCCAGGTTAATTAAAGACAGAACGTAAGCTTCAAACCCAGCGATCATAAAAAACAAATACTGAGGCACGATCGCTAAGGTAATCGTCCAAATCGAGTAGCCTTGACGAATATCTTCAACCAAGTGGATGATATCGGTCAAAACGTAGGGCGCATTCGGCAAAAAAGCGATAAAAACCAGAAATCCCAGCCACCAAAACCAAGATCGGGTTTGCGGGCTACGCATCAACCACAGATCTAACGCGATCAAAACCAGCGTAATTGCCCAAACAATATAATTTGTGCGGTTCTCGATGATAAAGCGGGCTATGTGGGTTAAAACTAAGGGAGATTTGGGCAAAAAGGTGGCAAATAAAAACAGCCCAATCCACCATAACGCTTTACGCGATCGCGGTCTGCCAAACAACCACACGCTCAAAGCTAAGGGTATTAAAGCTAAAAACAGGTTCCAACCCATCCAGCCAACATTCCTTTGCAACGCACCCCAGGCATTGCCTATCCATGCAATCAGTTCAACTGTCATGACGGTTTTCTCACTCGCTAATCAAGTTTTGGCTTACATTTGCAGCGCCACCAGTATAGCTACTACAACGAAACTAGCGACTTTACGTTAATCGCATCCCCAAAATGATAGAAATTCCCACGCTATTTTCTATATAACGCAAGTTGCTAGTTACAAATATTGTCGGTTCGATCCCCCCTAACCCCCCTTAAAAAGGGGGGAACCGGATTCTTAGTCCCCCGCTGTTTTGGGGGATTTAGGGGGATCTAAAATGCTTGACCTCATAACTAGCAACTTGAGTTATATAGCGGATTGCAGCCGGTGATGGTACACCTTCGTTTGTGTAGCGGCACCCTTAAGGGTGCCGCTACACAAACGAAGCCTGAAGGCTGTAGCTCACAAAGACTGCAATGGGAGCATGTCAACTTTGTAGCTGCTCCCGACTGCAATCCGCTATAAGTCAAAGGAGGGGCATCCTAACCTGCCCCTCCTTCTTTTATCCCTAAAATGCCATTTTTCAGCGCTTCGCTGCATTAAAGCTGCCGCATTTCTGCTTCCAGTTGCTCGACTAAATCCTGGTTACCGTTGGCTCTAGCAACTTCCAAGCGATGTTGCAGCCTTTTCTGGATGTTGGCACGATGAATTTCGGCTGTTCTTTTTAGGTCTTCGCGACGATTTTTGTTCATCATGGACTTCTGTTTGGGATCTGTTGGTGTATAATCTATGCTTTATTTTTTTAATATAACATGTTCAACTCAAATAGGCAAGAAAATTGTGCTTTAAGATACAGATTGTTCATAAAATTTATGAATATAGCTGGCGGAGAAGGGGGTAAAGGGGAAAAAGGGGGAAAGGGGAAAAGGGAAAAAGAGCAAAGGGGTAATTTGGGAAAAACTGGTGGCTACGAATAGATATGTGCTTAAAGCGCCTCTGTGGGAATCGACTCTGAAAACAGATCTATTGCAAGAGCTTTCCCCTTTCCCGCTTTCCCCTTGCGCGCTGTGTCCCGCTTTAGATTGGTAACTGGAATCGGCATGGACGACTCGTCGCCAGCCAATGTGTAGAAAGGTTGAAAATTTTATATTTTAATTCACAAGAATTGACTTTCTGGATACTTTATAGTAATAGACTCGAGCAAAATTACCCCGTGAGGGTACTGTCAGAGTCCGGCACAATTTCCAAAATATAGATGTGACGATAGTTGGCTCTCGGTATTCCTTGGGCAAATTTCCGGCTGAGTTTTCTCAATTAAGCAGAAATATTGACTGTGAATTGAAGAAAAATTGCCACACTTTTCATTCTTAGTCAAAAAAATCCGGAAAGTAAATCCAACCAGCGGAATATATATGTAGAAGCGATTCTAGAAATCAAGCATTCAAGCCATTTACTTTTTGTGGGTTAACAAGGAGAGCAATATGACTTTTAAATATAAAATATTGTCAATCGACGGTGGCGGCATCAGAGGGATTATCCCAGCGATGATTATAGCCGAGATTGAACGGCGAACGAACAAGCCGATCTGTCAATTGTTTGATATGATTGCTGGCACTTCAACCGGCGGTATATTGGCATTAGGTCTGACTAAACCCGATCCAGAAAATCCTAAGATACCTCATTACCAAGCTAGCGATTTAATCGATCTGTATCGGCAAAATGGTAACCGGATTTTTAATCAGTCCACAATTGCCAAATTATCGAGTTTTTACGAGCTATTTCTTGCTCCCAAATTTCCTTCAAAGGGCAGACAATCAGTTTTAGAAGAATACTTGGGAAAGGACACTCGAATTGAAGAAGCACTGACAGAAGTTCTGATTACCAGCTATGAAACTGAATTGCGGATGCCTGTTTACTTCACCAGTAATAAGGAGATAGAAAAGACAATTGGTTTGGACTTCCACCGAGTATGCCGAGGAATTAAAATGGTAGAAGCTGCTATGGCAACTTCCGCAGCCCCTACTTTTTTTGAACCATTCCCGGTTTCGACTCTGAATAAAATCAACGGTTTCTATTCCTTAATTGATGGCGGAGTATTTGCTAATAATCCAACTTCCCTGGCAATTATGGAAGCGATAATTGCCTCTAAGAAAAAAGCAAGAGAACTGAAGAAACCAGACAAAAAACTGGCTATAGATGAGATACTTGTTGTCTCAATCGGAACCGGCTCGCTGACCAGGCAATTTGAATTTGAGCAAGTGAAAAATTGGGGACAAGCTCAATGGATACAGCCAATTATTAGTATGGTTTTGGATGGTCAAAGTGAAGCAGTTGGTTCTCAATTAGACCAACTACTGCCAGATGCAGACGGCGATCCGAAACAGTATTATCGCTTCCAACCAAGGCTAACTAAGGGGAATGATGATATAGACGATCCAAGTCCAGAGAATATCCAAAAGCTAGAAGAACGAGCAAATCTAGTGATTGATGCGAGAAATGATGAGTTGGACGCTCTGTGCAAACTGCTGCTGGAAACGCCAACAGTTGTTGAAAGAGAAAAGAAATTAGTGGCGTCGATGTAACTAAATTCACATCTTGCACCAAACCCAGAAATAAATTTCACACCTGAAAGCTAAAAGGGAGCATGTCAACGAGAGTAGCCGACACCCACGCATGGTGTCGCTACACAAACAAAGCCTGCCTTCGGCAGGCTTTAAAAGCTCACAAACAAAGCCTGCCTTTGGCAGGCTTTAAAAGCTTTAGCCCGCGAAGGCGGGCTTCGTTTGTATAGCCGCACCCTTTAGGGTGTCGGCGTAAATTTACAAACCTGACATGCTCGCAGCTAAAATTCGTTGAAACGGGTTAAAACGTTGATTTTAGTTAGCTTTAGCTAACTTAAGCTTTCAGCCCCAAATTTATTTGGAGGCTGTTTATCGGGTAGGTGCAAGATGTGAGTAAATAACTCAAGTTGCTAGTTATGAGATCAAGCATTTTAGATCCCCCTAAATCCCCCTTAAGAAGGGGGACTTTGAATCCGGTTCCCCCCTTTTTAAGGGGGGTTAGGGGGGATCAAACCGACAAGATTTGTAACTAGCAACTTGCGTTAAATATAGGTTTAGTTATAATCTAAATTTAAGAGAGAGTTTATCTACAGGTATACTCTCTCTTAAACTATTGAGATAATTTCAGATGCCCGCTTGTAAAATTATCACTCTTTTGACTGATTTTGGCTTAAATGATGTTTATGTCGGCGTCATGAAAGGCGCGATCGCCCAAATCAATCCGACGCTGACGGTAGTAGATTTAACCCATCAAATTCCACCGCAGAATGTGGCGGCAGGAAGGTTTTGCTTGATGAGTGCGTATCGTTATTTCCCCGATGAAACCGTACATGTAGCGGTAGTCGATCCGGGGGTGGGGGGAAATCGTCGAGCGATCGCGCTACAATTCCCCTCGGGCTTCCTAGTCGGGCCAGATAATGGACTGTTCGGCGGTATACTAAGTCAAAGTGGGGCAATTTTGGCTGTAGAACTCACCAACCCCGACTACTGGCGGGTATCTTCACCCAGTACAACTTTCCACGGACGAGATATTTTTGCCCCTGTAGGCGCACATCTCGCTAGCGGCGTACCTTTAAAACAGCTAGGACGAGAAATCGATTTGGCAAGTTTGGTTGAATTGCCGATTCCCAAATGTCAGCAAACCGAAAGGGGTGTAACGGGTTGCATCCAGTATTGCGATCGCTTCGGCAATTTGGTCACAAATATACCAGGTTCTCTGGTTGCAGGCAAAATTTGGTCGGTTGCAATTGCAGGGCAAACTATTTTAGGATCTCAAACTTATAGCGATGTTCCATCTGGTAATTTGGTGGCTTTAATTGGTAGTAATGACTGGGTAGAGATTGCTGTCAATGGCGGTAATGCTCGAATCAGGTTAGAGGTTGATTTGGGTGCGAATGTAGCAGTTTTAATCGATTCATAAAAATTGTTTGTAAAATCTAGATATTGCCAGAGGCAGGAGCCTCTGTTTCTGCGTTACCAGGCTGGAGCCTGGTAACGAGGGGATGATATTATGTTTTTAGCTATAGTTGAGATATCTTCTGCTTCAAGAGGGCTAGATTTGGGGATAAACTATGACTCAAGTACTCGAATCGTCTGAATCAAAGGTGTATCAAGGTCAGTTTGGGGAATTTACGATTACCAAGAGCGATCGCACTGGCGTCATCGTCTATCGTACCGGCTTGATGGTAGCGGCTTTGAGCTTTGCGATCGCTAGCGGGTTAGTATTGTGGCAAGGCAATCAACCAACGGTACTCACCGCAGTTACTTTCCTTTATGCCTGTTTTTATATCGCCCTGGGCGTTAGTTTGGCGACAATTCATATTTATTTGGCAGCGCTGCACCGAGTTTTGCAAGTTTTTTGGGCAATCGGCGGCGTCGCATCTTTAGTTTTAGCCTTGCTATATAGCGAACCTCTAGCTGTAACTGTTTATCAGCAACCCATCGCATTGATCGGCGTTGGTTTTACTTTTGCTGCTTTGACGGGGATATATTTTAAAGAAGCTTTTTGCTTTGATAGATTTGAAACAAAATTGCTGACGCCTCTCTTACCAATCTTGCTGTTAGGGCATTTATTCGGGTTTTTGCCGCTGAATGGGGAACAATTTTTATTAGGAATTTGGGCAATTTTATTTATCGTCTTCGCCCTGCGTAAAGCAATTCAAGCAATTCCCCCCGATATTGGCGATAAGTCAGTTTTTGAGTATCTCAAGCACAATAAATAATTTCAACAGTGGACAGTGGACAGTGGACAGTGGATAGTGGATAGTGGACAGTGGACACGATTCAACAAACAATTACCAATTAGCAATTACCAATTACCGCTGTCACTACGAAACTAATAGTTAATAACTAAAGTGGAAGAACGCACTTTTTGGCTAGCTTGGTCGCAAATTTCCGGAATTGGGCCAATTTTGCTGCGGCGACTGCAACAGCATTTTGGCAAGCTATCTGTAGCTTGGGAAGCAAATGCAAAAGCTTTGGGGCAAGTTGAAGGATTTGGACGTCAAATAATTGATACGGTGGTAAGGGAGCGATCGCATCTAGATCCAGAAAAGTTCCTCAAAGAACATTCTGTCAAAAATCCCTGTTTTTGGACGCCAGCAGATCCAGAATATCCCCGCTTGTTGTTGGAAATTCCCAGCCCACCGCCCGTTTTATATTATCGCGGCATTGTTCAAGCTGAAGAAAATTTGGGCATTACTGCAACAGTTGCTATTGTAGGCACTCGCGACCCTTCTGATTACGGGAAATTTTCCACTCGCCATTTTAGCCTTGCTTTAGCCAAACAAGGATTTACCATTGTTTCCGGCATGGCAGAGGGAATTGATACAGAAGCGCATCGCGCCTGTGTAGAAACGGGTGGACGGACAATCGCCGTTTTAGGCACGGGTGTAGATATAATTTACCCGCCGCGCAATCAAAAACTTTACGAACAAATCTTACAGCATGGTTTGGTATTAAGCGAATATCCCTCTGGCACAAAACCGAATCGCGCTCATTTTCCCAGTCGCAATCGCATTATTGCCGGGTTAAGTCGCGCCGTGTTAGTCATGGAAGCACCTACGAAATCAGGCGCTTTAATTACAGCCCGTTTAGCTAATGAGTTTTGTCGCGATGTCTACACACTACCTGCCCGTTGGAATGACTATAAATCTACAGGTTGTTTGGGACTTTTAAGCAAGGGCGCGCAACTAATCATCAACGAAGGTCTTTTGTTAGAAATGTTGGGAGGAATGCCGCCGGTAGATCCGGTAAATTTCGCCGATCTACCCTTATTTTCTCAGCAGGTAACAGCAGCAAATCGCCAACCTTTACCAAATCTAGAACCGCAACTTAATCAAATATTAGAAGCAATTGCTGCCGAACCTATTGGCCTTGATTTCATCGTTCAACAAACTGGGTTTCCTGCGGGAGAAGTCTTGAGTTCGCTGTTGCAATTAGAACTTATGGGATTAATCTCTCAATTGCCCGGAATGAGGTATCGGCGATGTTAGGCGACCATCCCCTGGCGGCTACCAGGTAAGCGCGAAACCAGTTCTCTGATAGCGGATTGCACTCCTATGAGGTATCCCAGCAGTGTGCGGGCACCCTTAAGGGTGCCCGCACACTGCTGTTGATGGTGTACCTCATCTCAGATCTTGCACCACGATCAACAAGCCTGGAAAAACCGGGTTTCTTGACGAAAAATCTAGGCTTTCAAGTTGAGCTATTGGTAAGAAACCCGGTTTTTAGCCTTGGTGCAAGATGTGAATTATAGGAGTGCAATCCGCTGTAAAATCATTTTCTCCCTTGTCCCTGTATTGAACTGTCCCGTCTGAGGTTGGTCGCCCCCTCGCTTGAGACATGGGGTGTCTCCGTGTCCCTGCGTCCTCCGATCAACTTAGAATCCCAGCAGCTTCAGGCTCTTAACTGTCTACATCGCAATATTGCTTCGTTCCCAGAAGCGCGCCTAAAATTATTTCGCTCAAGGTGTTGACAAACCCAAAAGCCTTGGTTACTATAATAAAGGCGCAATAAACACGCCCCCATCGTCTAGAGGCCTAGGACACCTCCCTTTCACGGAGGTAACGGGGATTCGAATTCCCCTGGGGGTATCTAAAATCATAAACAAATCGTGGCAGCACCAGCTTTGTGACACCAAATTGCCAGTGAGTGTTACAAAGTGACGGGCTTTGCTCAAAGTCCTCCTGCTGCCCTCTGCCTTTCTTCACTAAATATTGAATATTATTTAACTCAAGTTGCTAGTTATGAGGTCAAGCATTTTAGATCCCCCTAAATCCCCCTTAAAAAGGGGGACTAAGAATCCGGTTCCCCCCTTAAAAAAGGGGACTAAGAATCCGGTTCCCCCCTTAAAAAGGGGGACTAAGAATCCGGTTTCCCCCTTAAAAAGGGGGACTAAGAACCCGGTTCCCCCCTTTTTTAAGGGGGACTAAGAATCCGGTTCCCCCCTTTTTTAAGGGAGACTAAGAATCCGGTTCCTCCCTTTTTTAAGGGAGACTAAGAATCCGGTTCCTCCCTTAAAAAGGGGGACTAAGAATCCGGTTCCCCCCTTTTTTAAGGGGGACTAAGAATCCGGT
>ERZ1066119.87-NODE-87-length-67153-cov-13.932681_pt1 | contig 67153 bp, 61 predicted proteins | sample MGYA00382766_ERZ1066119 | MGnify/ENA primary metagenome ERZ1066119 (study PRJEB33369, sample SAMEA5778349) | biofilm metagenome | biome: Industrial cooling water; feature: Water cooling tower basin; material: Biofilm | place: United Arab Emirates | collected...
CCGCCGGTCACGACTTCTACGCGCTCGATCAGATCGGTCGGAATGTTGTTGAGATCGACAGCCGAGTCGCCTGCAAAACCACCGATGTAACGACGACCGTTGACAAGAGTCAGGGTGCGTGAGTTCCCAAGACCGCGGAGATTGACCGTCGCAATGCCGGTGCCAGAGGTGAGGAAGTTGGTGTTGGTACGAGTAGAACCGATGCCCACTTGCGGCAGCTCGTTCAGAATGTCTGAAATATTCTGCGCGGCATCGGCCTGGATCGTTTCAGCCCCGATGGCAACGACGGGTACAGCAGCTTCAATGTCGGGCCGGCTGATACGAGAGCCAGTGACGACGATCGTGTTCTCTTCGGAAATGTCGGAGCCATCGGCATTGGTGACCTGATTTTCCGGATCCACCGTCTGCGCCTGCGAAAAGGCGGGCGATGCATATACTGCGAGCGCACCTGCGCAAAGAAGCAACCGCTGGCGAGCGGCGGGTATGAATTGGGACCTCATATCAGTTCCTTCGTTTTGCTCGCATTGCGAACTCGCGGCGTTAGCGAAGATCGCGAGCGGGGGAGGCGGACGCGTGCGGAAGAGCATGCGCTCGGGCCGCCCATCCCGCGTCTGTCAAATAGTTGCAACCTGCGACGAACGTAGTGAAGACACTCAGTTGCCTGGGCGTGGCGGGAAGGCAACAGTTGTCTTGCTAGCGGAACTTCACAGCTAGTTTCCCAAATTGCAAAAGCCGCATGGACTGGCGGATCCGGCCGCGATAAAAAAAAGGGCCCCGTTCCCGGGGCCCTTTCCTCTGTTCAGCGATTAGAACTTCGCGCTGGCGCTGAGAACAAAGCGCCGGCCGAAATCATCGACCCTACCCTGGTTGAGACCGTAAACCCGTTCGAACGGCCCCGCGATCAACTTATCAAACACGTTGCGAACGGTGAATTGTAGGCGGAACCGCTCGTCGTCACCAAAAGTGTAGCCAATCGTCGCATCGTGGATGCCGAACGCTGGGTTGGCGATCAAATCCTGCAATTCGTTCTCGTCATTGGTGCCGGCAACCGGGACGCCTCCCGAAAACACCCGAGTGGCATCCTGCCAGTTCCAAGTCCACTGACCGAAAAAGCCGCCGTTTTCGTAACGTCCCCGCAATTGCAATTCCCATTCCGGGCGGGCGAAGGTGCCTGCAGATTGCTGGGCATTGGCGAGATTGCCATCCGGAGCGCTGAGATAATCCATCAGGTGATATACGTTGCCGAAAAACTCGAAGCGGCCAGCACCTTCGCCAAATAGCCCGGAGAGATCGGTGCCGTATTCGACGGTCCCGTTGATAGCCTTCACCTGCAAAGTGCCAAGGTTGATGAAGCCCGAGTTGAACCCATTGTCCACTTCGAAGCGCCGTTCGGCAGCCGTTGACGGAATACGGTTGAAGAAGCTGCAGGCATTAACGCCGACCTGTGCGGACGTATCGGGAAAGGTCGGGCTGTCGTAGCAAAGCTGCAAAGCCGTAACGATCGTGGTCGGGATGATCTGATCGCGGACCTTCACGTTGATGTAATCCGCCGCGATCCGCAGGCCAGGGATCAGATCCCGCGGTTCGAAGACGCCGCCGAATGTATAGCTCTCCCCTCGTTCCGGCGAAAGGCCAGGCGACCCTGAGAAAGTGCCGGAAATATTGGCGCCGGAGGGTACATAGCTGTTCAGGAAGGCATTCGCCGATGTTGCGTCCGTTGCGAGCCCGGCCGCAATCACCGCGGCCTGGCAGTTCGCTCGTCTTGTCGCGGGAACGAGGCCAGCGCCGATATTGGCAGAAGCGCAGGGGTCGGTCACACCCGTGAACGCCGGCTGGCCACCGAGGAAGAGTTCGGTCACGGACGGCTGCCGGATCGAACGGGTGTAGTTACCACGAAGCAGCAGCGGCTTGATCGGCCGCCATGTCCCGGCAAGCGAGTAGATAGTGTTCCACTCGCCGGTCGAAGTCTGGTCGAGGACCGAACCGTTGAGCAAGCGCACATCGGGTGCCGCGCCGTCCTGTTTCACGAACCTCACGCCGGGCGTCAGGTCCAGGTTGCGGAACAGCGGAATGTTGAAGTCATCACCAAAAACGGGAATTCGCGCTTCAGCCGAGAACTCCATCGCATCGATATAGCCCTCAGTCTCAGCCAGCGCCGCTGTCCGGGTGCCGCCTACCGCAGACAGGGCGTCAGGCTTATAGGCAATCTCTTCCCGACGATACTCGCCCGAGATCGCTACGCCCAGCGGACCGCCCGGCAGATCGAAAAGCGTCCCGCCGAGCGTCGCGAGGGCGAAGTACTGCTTGCTGGTGTTTTCGAAGCCCGTGCGTGCCAGGACATATTCCTTCGACGCCGCCGACATCTGATTGTAGCCAAAGGGGTTGAGCGGCCGGCAAGCGCTGATTTGATCTTGAGTCACGACCTTGCGGATCAGCTGTTCGACGAAGGTGCCATCGGGCTGCCTCACCCGCACGAGCTCAAGCCCATTGACGCCCTGCGGCGTGCGACCAAGGTATGCTGCAGGAGTGACCTGGGCGCGGCAAACGATATTGCCATTGGCCACCCCATTGCGAACCAGCCCTTCGTCCACGGCATCGAGCGCGAGAGCGTATTCGATATCCTTGATCTGAAAGCTCTGACCTCGCGCGTCAGCTTGGCCGTAAGTGAACGATGCGTCCCAAAACCAGCGCTGCTCGAGCAGGCCGAATTCGCCCTTAGCGCCCACGACCGTCCGATAGGTATCGGAGCGTACCACCGCCGGGTTGTCGCCGACGATGTCCTGGTTCTGCCGCGACAAGACGAATTTGCTCGTCACACCGGCTGCCGTCAAAGCCGCGCGGTCCGCGGCGTCAAGGAAGGGGTTTGTGATGTCGAACACCAGCGCTGCGTTCTCGGCTGTCGCAGCACCGATTGTGTTGGAGCTGGCGAGGTTCCGCGGAGAGCGCGAAATAACTCTTGCGAACTGGTTCTCGGTGTAGAGCGTGATGCCGGGCGTGAGATCGTAATGACCCAGCAGATTTCCAATCGTGCGATCCTGCTCCACGCGCAGGATCGTATAGGCGGCCGGGTTCAGGAACGCGCCCGCATCCGGATTGACGGCGCCGCCAGTCGTACTTGGCGTGACCGCGGGATCAGAAATGCGTGCGACGATCGGGTTGATGACATTGCCCGCGGCGTCGAACTGCAAGGGCACGGCGACCCGCGGCAGAACGCCGGAAGTCGCCGGGTCAGGGTTGGCAATGTCCAGAAAATTAGGAATCGTGGTGCCGATGAACGCGTTGACGTTCGCATTCGGATTGCGGGCGAGAAACTCGCGCGGCGTTTGAATATTTGCTTGCAGCAGCTGCAGGGCAAGAGCGTCACGCTGCGCTGCCGTACCGCCGGTAATCGTAGGCGCGAACCGCGTAATGACAGCGTTCGTGAACGTAGTCCTAGCGGCGGTACCAGCTGTTCCCGGTAGGGCGCTGGGCGCGAAATTGCAGAATGTCGTAAGGTTGGTGACCGCACAGCCATTGCCGGTCGCGATCGGCGTTCCCGGCACCAGATTGGTGTTCCCAGCCTGGTTGATCAGCACCTGCGGCCGGAATGATGGCGAAAGCGTAGGACTTTGCGGATCGGTGGTGGCGATGCCTTGAAAATTGGCCGGCGCGAAGCCGGCAATATTTGCGTTGCTCTGGAAGATTGCGCCGTTGAATGTCAGGAGGATGGAGCCGCCGGGAAAGCCGCTACCGGCGATGTTGTTCGGCACGAGGTCAGATGCGGCCGGCAAGAACGCGCCTTGCCCCGCCGCGACATCAATCGTGAGCGATGGCGTGAACGCAGAATTGCGTCGTGCACCATTCCGAAACGAAGTCGGTGCGACGAAGTTGGTCCGAATTCCCTCGCGCTTGTCGCCGAGCAAAGCGTCATCATGGTTGTATTCGATCGAGGCGGTAATGTTGCCTCGACCGTCGCCAAAATTCATGCCGGCAATGCCGGTGATGCGGTAAAGCCCGCCATCTCCCCGATCGGTCAGGCCTGACAAGCCGGTGATCTGCACCCCTTCGAAGTCGTCGCGCAATACGGCGTTTACCACGCCGGCAACGGCGTCCGAGCCGTAAGCGACGGCCCCTCCGACGGTCAGCACGTCGAGGTTGCGGATCAGAGCAGTCGGAATTGTATTGAGATCGACCTGCGAGCCGGTCGCGTTGGCGGCAACGAACAGGGTGGCCGCATTGCCCGAGACATAGCGGCGGCCGTTGACAAGCGTGAGGGTCCTTTGGGTTCCAAGATCGAGAAGGTCGACGAAGGCAGCACCGAGACTTGCCGGCTGACCGCCGTTTGTGCCGAATTGGGAAGCGCCAGGGCCCACCAATGGGATATCGTTTAAGACTTCCAACGTGTTGGTGAATGAGCGGGATTCGATCTGCTCCTGCGAGATTTGACTACCGGGGATCGTGCCATCGAATTCGGGCCGCGGAATACGCGAGCCCGTAACCACGATTTGTCCGCCGCTTGAGTCCGATCCGTCTGCGTTGGTGGGGGAATCACACACTCCGTCCCCGTTCGCGTCTGGACAGTCGTCGACTGTTTGGGCGACGGCGGTTTCTTGAGCAAAGCTCGGCGAACCAGCCAGAAGCGCTGCGAGGCCCACGCTGGCAAAGAGCGCAATTCGGCATGACCCGGCGGTCGGAAAATGCTTAAACATGTGGCAAACCCCTGTTTCACATTTTTGAATCAAACCCGCCTCACGCTACGTCTAGCAAGAGCTACGGAGCAAGCTCCACGATGCAACTTGCTCAAAATTGTTATTCGATAGAGGCGGAGGCGTGTCTTTCGCGCCACAATGAATGTTGTGCGGCTACTTGGACAATGATCCGGCCAGTCGTGAGTCGAACATTCGGGTCGTTCCTCAAGATTAGCGGTGCCTGGCCGTCCCGGCTTCACCCTCCCGACGCGACCTCAAAGGCGACGCTGATCCTTTCGCCCGTCTGAAACCGCTGCACCCATGCCACATCGTGGAGGGGAACCGCCCGCCCTGGTTGAGCCGAATAGACCAATCACCTGCAAAGCGCACGGAGGCATTTCGCGCCTGGCGCAGTTTAGGATGGTTCGGATTAGGTGAATGTGGCGCCGTACCGTCTCCCGTATTTGCGGTGCAAATCCTGAATTTCCGGCTGAAGCCTAGCAACCAGCGGACCCTCGGTTTGCGTGCCCGCCCTAATTGACTGCTGCAGCGCTCGACACTGACCGCACGCAGCTCGCGGAGCATTCGGCAAGCGCCGAGGAATGCAACGTCCTGGACAAGATCATAAATCCCGATCAGCCTAGTACGCCAAAGCGTCGAATTGCGAGGTTCGGCGCGAAGCGCACGACCGAGCAGGGGCAACGCCGGTGTTCGCTCGCCGTCGACCCAACTGAGCCGCGCCAGCAGTAATGCCCCTCGCCCCACAGTGGCTACTGCGCAAGCATGCGCGGCCAGGCTAGATCTAGTTTCACGACCAGGTTGCAGAGAGACCTTGGCAGTTGACGACAATCACTCGGTCAACCAGCAACCATTGAATACTCGGGGCAGCATTGATCAGGAGGGCTGGCCTTTGTGTTCAGCCAATTGGCACCACATCGAAAGCCACGGTGAGCCGCTCTCCAGCAGCAATGGGTACCGTGCCATGCCACATCGTCGAAGGGAAAAGCACCAGCTGGTTCGGCACAGGAACAACGCGCGCGACAGGTTCAAGGTCGAGCGCCAACTCTGGAGGCGGTCTACCAAATTCTAATTGTCCTGCCGGTGCTGGACCGGCAACGTCACTATCTGGGACGGCTATGTAAAATGCGGAACTGATCCAACCCTGGGGGTGGATGTGTTGACTGTGATGCCCGCCGCCTATCAGTCGGATAGACCAAGACCCCGCAAAGCGGAAAGGTTTGCCTAGATGTCGGCGCGTCGGATGATCAACGTCGGCCTCTCCTAGCGTCGACAGATATTCATCAACAGCGCCGATCACTGCCGTGCGGAGAGTCCGTATTTCCGGTTCGGCACGAGCAAACAGAGGGCCGTCCGTTTGCGTACCGCTGCGGACCGATTGACCCAGAGGATCCCAGCTCCTGCGATGAAGTGCGCGCAGCTTTTCAGCGAGCGCAACCAAATCCATATTGAGCTGAGTAACGCTGATAAGTCTGCCCACGTCCTCAAGCCAGTGCCATCGTGGGTCGCCCAACACTCGCCAGGCTAGCGCCAGATAGGGCCACAGCCGGCCCTCGTCAGCTTGTCCTAGCCAAGGCGAAGCGAGTTCCTCTATCTCAGCGGCGCGGCCGGTGCGCAGGAGATGACGCGCAAACCGCTCAGCCAGCATCACATTGGACTTCACAGGAAGGCTGGCAAACACCTCATTTGCCCGTTGGATATCGCCAAGCTCGGATGCGACAATCGCTTCCAGCGGGGCGAGGAAGGCGGTTTCTCCGAACTGCAGGCGTGCCCGGGCAATCACAGTCTCTGCCCGCGCATAGAGCTCTGCCTGGACTAGGGTCTCAATCCAAAGTTGCCAGAGCCCGGCGTACGCACGCTGGCGCTCAATTCCGCGTTTCAAGAGTCGATCGAATTCTGGCTCCCCATTGCGCCACAGCAGGCGGGCATGAGTAGCGTAACCATCAAGCCAAAGCGGATTGGAATCAACAATGGCCTCAAGTTGCTCGACGGCCTCAGCAGCATGGCCCTCCGCCATCTGTGCGGCCGCCCTACCTTGCACTAGCATCGGTTCAGACGGCGCTAAAACCCGCGCGGCATCAAATAGCGCAACTGCGGGCCAGCCCGCCTCAAGCGAAGCTTGAGCCACACCATATGCGGGCTTGAAATCAAGCGGGGCAAGGCGTGCTGCCTGCTCGAAAGCCGCGACGGCGAGCGCAGATTCCTCGTCTGCCCGATAAACTGTCCCAAGTGTCTGCCATAATCGAGCATTCTGTCGGTCGTGCTTGATGGCACGCCGCAACGCATCGACCGCCTGATCGATCCGACCACGTTCGCGAGCTGTTATCGCGAAGTCGATGGCAGTTTCGGAAGCGATGCTGCGCGTGCTCACGATCATCGCAGAACCTTGCAGATGTCGAGTGAAAAAGAAAAGGGCGGGGCCTTGCGGACCCGCCCCAAACTTCTGTTGCATCGCCGAAAGGTCAGAACCGCAAGCGAGCATTCACTGTGTAAGCGCGGCCGATCACGTCGTAGGTGGTCGGGAATGTATTGCCGCTATTGAAAGCGGTGCCCCCCACGCCGGTGCCGACGAGCGGCGGTTTCTCATCAAGGAGGTTTTCTACCAATAGACCCATTTCGAAGTTGTCAGTCACGTCGAACCTGACCGACAGATCGAAGGAGTCGTACGAGTCAATCTGGCGGAAAGCAGGCAAAATTGAATTGTAAGCGCCTGTCGTATTTCCTGGTGCCCTGGTGTCCAGCGGGATACCGGCGGGACGGGGCGTCTCGAGTTCAACAGAGCTCAGGTGGTTCCACAGGAGCGATACTTCCGCCGGTCCGAAGCTGTAGCCAACGCGAGCATTCCACTTCCACTCGGGGCGCGGGTTAGTGCAACTCGTGCTGTAAAAGCCCGTGCACTCGCGGAAGATCGAATTCGGCGTCGCCTGGACATTGTAGTAATCCAACCAGGTGCCGTTGAAGCCCAACCGAAGCGAATTTTCCCCGATCGGGATCGAGTAGTTCACTGCCAGATCGACGCCGGCGGTCTCGAGCTTGCCGAGATTGGAGCTAGCCAAGATGACACCCGGTGTTTCACCGGCACCGTTCAGGGAGCCCGTGAGCGGGTTGCGCGCGATGAGTGCGCAAAACGCGTTAGGTGTCTGCGAAGGGTTGAGTGCCGCCGAATAACAGCCGTTCAGGATGTCGTTCTGAGAAGGAGCACTGATCAGATCGTCAATTTTGATGTTGAAGTAATCGATGGTCAGCGAGAACCGCGGCAGGAAGCTCGGCGTAAACACCGCGCCCAACGTGTAAGTTTTCGCCCGCTCAACATCCAGGTTGGGGTTACCCGATGTCGTGACGTTGATTTGGCCTGATGAGGGCTGCGAGATACCACCGTAAGTCCCGGCAGGTGCACCAGTGGCCTCACAAAGGTTTCGGGGTGCGGTCGGGGTTGCCCCGGCGCAGGGATCGACGGTTAGGTTCGAGAGGCCCTGGACTGGCGACTGGAACAGCTCCTGGATATTCGGCGAGCGCACCGCGACTTGATACATGCCACGGAACTTGAATCCTTGGATCGGCTCGATGGAGCCACCGGCTTTCCAAGTCGTGCTGGTGCCTGTGGTCGAGTAATCCGAGTAGCGAATACCGGCTTCAATCGTCGCCCCATAGATGAAGCTGTCCTGCACCAGCGGGATGATGATCTCGCCGAACACCTCGCGGACGTCATACTGACCGAAATCGGGTGGCGTGCGCGCGCCGGTGCCGAGCACCTCACCTTGAATCTGCGACGGCGCGTCTGGCGTCGCCGATGCTGTCAGATTGCGGTATTCCGCACCGATCGAGAAGGCGATCGGCGAATTGGCGAAGGGGCTAGCTAGACCAAACAAATCGCCCGACACGATGCCGGTGACCACGGTCTGCTCAACCTTGCGGCGGATCTGCGCATCCAAGTCAATGAACGCGATCTGGTCTGGCGTGATCGAGCCGAATGGGCCGAACAAATTGAGCGGAACGCAGCCGTTGGCCGTATTCGAGCAGACTGGAGTGCCGGCGGCGTTTCGGAACGCCCGCAGCGCTTGCTGTACTTTGGATGAAGAACCCCAGTTCACCCGCTGCTGGTTTTGGCTTGTTTCACCATACTGCGCAGAGATATCGAACTGAATGTTCGAAGTGATATCGCCGCGCAAACCCCCTTGAACCTGGAACATGGTGGATTCGATCGGGTTTCCACGCGGCCCATATTCTAGGAGACGCCGTGACGGGATCACATTGATTTCGCGATAACCCGCCGTACCCGGTCCGCCGATCACCGCCGCAGCGGCCGCACAGGTCGCTGCGTCGATGTTGTTCGCTGCGCACAACTGGTTACGTGCAGGCACGGGCAGGAAGGGATTGTTCAGCGGCAAAGCGTAGGCGTTGCCGAAGGTACCCGAAGCTGCAAGGGCAAGCTCGGCTTCGTTACGCGTGAACATGCCAGTGGTGTAGACTTCGATGTTATCGGTCACTTCGTACCGGGCGGCCGCATAGGCGTTGATGCGGTTAAGCGGCGTCAGGAAGTAGGTGCCGATGTTTGTATTGAACGTATCCGCCGCAGTGGCAGCGCGGAAGGCTCCAGTCGACGGGTCGATCACCGCGCCGAAGCCCGTGGTGGGCAGCCCATTTGGATTCGTTGCAGACGCGAGCCCGGATTGAAAGATTGCCGGCACGGCCCCCGTCGAGCCCTGGAACAAGCCAGTTACCGAACTGACCGGGAAGCGCGCAATATCACGTTCCGTAGTGAACAGTGCGTCGCGGTCGCCATAGCTGAGGCCTAGGACGACGTTGCCGCGACCGTCTGCCATGTTAGCGCCGAGAAGCACGTCGCCGCGATATTGGACCGCATCTCCCTCTTCGGAGATGCGATAATTACCCTGGATGTCGATGCCTTCGAAGTTTCTGCGAGTGATGAAGTTCACAACGCCAGCGACGGCGTCGGCGCCATAAACCGACGATGCGCCGCCGGTCACGACATCTACGCGCTCCACAAGGCCCACGGGAATCACATTGAGGTCGACAATGCCGTCCAGTCCTTTTTTAATGATACGGCGACCACCGAGAATAACCAGCGTCCGGTTGTCTCCGAGTCCACGCAGGTTGACTGAAGCCGACCCGTCAGACCCATTGTTGACGCCAGGCCCGAGAGAGGGGCGAACAGACGGGAGGTCACGAAGCAGGTCTTCAGCCGAGTTCGGCTGGCGTAGCGCGATTTCTTCCTGGCCAATCACGTTGACCGGGCTGGCAACTTCCAGGTCGGGGCGCGCAATTCGCGAGCCGGTCACCACGATCGCCTCGCCGTCGTCTGGCGTCTGAGCTTCGGAACTCGCCTCCACAGGTTCGGTTATCTGACCGACAGCTGCGGTGCTCGTCAGCGCAAAACCGAGCGCGAGAGGCGCCACCCCGGCTTTCAGGATGTTGAGATGCGTCATGAAATTCCGTCCCCTATTATCGATCGCCCAAGGCGCCCGTTTGTCAAAGCTTGAACGCCGCGCGCGATTAGTTCGCGGGCAGACGCTAGCAGGAAGCGGAATGCGTCACCTGTCACAAGCCTGCAATGGCAAACCGAAATAGGACACAATTGAAACGAAAGATGTGGCGTCACAGCAACAGCGCAACTTTGGTTCGGAATTAGGCCAAGACGGTTGCGCTCTGTATCGAGCCAACTTGACCCCCGCCGCACGCAGCCTTACGCGAACGTCAACCAGTGGCAATCTGCAACGGGAGATTTGAATGCCCCAAGCCTATATCGTCGAAGCCGTCCGTACTGCCGGGGGCAAACGCGGCGGGCGGCTTGCGGGGGTTCATCCGGTCGACCTGGCTGCGCATTCGCTCGATGCCATTGTCGAGCGCTCGGGCATCGATCCGGCGGCGATCGACGATGTGATCATGGGCTGCGTCAGCCAGGGCGGGGAGCAGGCGATGCAGGTGGGGCGCAATGCGGTGCTGGCGGCCCGGCACCTGCCGCAGTCGACGCCGGCCGTGACTATCGACCGGCAATGCGGGTCGAGCCAACAGGCAATCCAATTCGCGGCCCAGGCCGTGATGAGCGGGACGCAGGACGTCGTCATCGCCAGCGGGGTCGAAAGCATGAGCCGGGTGCCGATGGGCTCCACCGCCATGCTCCACATGAAGGAGGGGCTGGGGCACTATAAGTCGCCCGGACTCGAGGAGAAGTACCCCGGCATCCAGTGGTCGCAATTCATGGGCGCGGAAATGATCGTGAAGAAGCATGGCTTCTCCAAGGATCAGCTCGACGCCTTCGCGCTGGAGAGCCATCGCAAGGCTGCGGCCGCCACGCAGAGCGGTGCGTTCAAGGATGAAATCGTCGGTGTGCCAATCGAGGGCCCCGAGGGCGGGGATTGCCACACAGTCGACGAGGGCATCCGCTTCGACGCCACGCTTGAGGGCATTGCGGGCGTCAAACTGCTGAGCCCGGAGGGTAGCATCACCGCCGCCACCAGCAGCCAGATCTGCGACGGTTCGAGCGCGGTGCTGGTCGTCAGCGAGCAGGCGCTCAAGGATCATGGTCTCACGCCGCTGGCGCGTATCCATAATCTCACCGTCACGGCGGGCGATCCGGTGATCATGCTGGAAGAGCCGCTGTTCGCAACCGACCGCGCGCTCAAGCGCGCCGGCATGCGCATCGAGGATATCGACCTTTACGAGGTGAACGAGGCCTTTGCGCCTGTGCCGCTCGCCTGGCTGAAGCACACCGGGGCCGACCCCGATCGCCTCAATGCCAATGGCGGCGCGATCGCGCTGGGCCATCCGCTCGGCGCCAGCGGGACCAAGCTCATGGCGACGCTGGTTCACGGGTTGAAGGCGCGCGGCAAACGCTACGGCCTGCAGACGATGTGCGAAGGCGGCGGCGTCGCCAATGTCACGATCATCGAGGCGCTTTAGGTCGGAGCCGAGCCCCAGCGCAGGCTGGGGCCTCCCGCCACACCGCACGAGGTTCCAGCCTTCGCTGGAACGCTGGAGTTAGGAGAGACAGATGGAAATCAGCAGCAACACCCCGGCCGTGGTCACAGGCGGCGCATCGGGCCTCGGCGCAGCGACAGCGCGGGCGCTGGCGGCGAAAGGCGCCAAGGTCGCAATCTTCGACATGAACGAAGAGAAGGGCGAGGCGCTGGCGGCCGAGCTGGGCGGGGTGTTTTGTAAGGTCAACGTGACTAGCGAAGAGGAAGTTGACGCAGGCTTCGCCAAGGCGCGCGCCGCGCACGGGCAGGAGCGCATTCTCGTCAACTGCGCGGGTATCGGCAACGCCATCAAGACTGCCAGCCGCAGCAAGGAAGATGGCAGCATCAAGCACTTCCCGCTGTCCGCCTTCGAATTCGTGATTCAGGTCAACCTCATCGGCACCTTCCGATGCATCGCCAAATCGGCCGCAGGGATGATGACGCTCGATCCGCTGAGCGAGGATGGGGACCGCGGCGCCATCGTCAACACCGCCTCGGTTGCTGCCGAGGACGGGCAGATGGGCCAGGCGGCTTATTCGGCGAGCAAGGGCGGGGTGGTCGGCATGACACTGCCGATCGCGCGCGACCTGATGGCCGAGGGCATTCGCGTGAACACCATCCTGCCGGGCATCTTCAACACCCCGCTGATGAACGCCGCGCCGCCGCAGGTGAAGGATGCCCTGGCCGCCTCCGTCCCGTTTCCCAAGCGGCTCGGCAATCCCGAGGAATATGCCAAGCTTGCGGTCTGCATGATCGAGACGGGTTATTTCAATGGCGAGGACGTGCGGCTCGACGGCGCGATCCGCATGGCCCCGCGTTGAGATGAAAGCATTTTCCTACACGCCCGCCGCTTTGCTAAGCAACCGGCGATGACCCACCGCGCCGCCCGTTTCGACCCACGCTTCACGCTGGGCCGCGCGGGCGGCGGGTTTTTTCCTCTTGGACCGTGTAACACCCGGTCCATGTCTGCGACCAGTCGGTGCTTCGGGTCGACGAGCTGCTGGCGATGTCTATGAGTGGCTTCACCCAGATCAAGCTCGATATCGCCGAACGCATCGCCACGATCACGCTGCATCGGCCGGAAAAGCTGAATGCGTTCACCCGCATCATGATGCAGGAGATCATCGACGCGCTCGACATCACCGATGCCGATGACGAGGTTCGGGCGGTAATCGTGACTGGCCAAGGCGAGCGCGCTTTTTGCGCCGGCGCGGATTTGACGCCCGAGGGCGGGGGGCATGTCTTCTCCGAACCGAAGCTGGTGGCTGATCTCTCAGACCCGCGCGTCCGCGATGGCGGGGGGCGGCTCACGCTGCGGCTGTTCAATTCGAAGAAGCCGCTGATCGGCGCCTGCAACGGCGTCGCCGTGGGCGTGGGCGCGACGATGCAGCTTCCCTTCGACATTCGCCTCGCGAGCGAAACCGCGCGGTTCGGCTTTGTGTTCGCGCGGCGCGGCATCACGCCCGAAGCCGCCTCGAGCTGGTTCCTGCCGCGGCTCGTCGGGATGCAGACGGCGCTCGAATGGTGCATGACCGGGCGCATCTTCGACGCGCAGGAGGCGCTGGACCGCGGGCTCGTCCGCTCGCTTCATGCTCCTGCGGAGCTGATGGACACCGCGCGCGCGATTGCGCGGGAGATTGCCCACAACACCTCCGCCGTGTCGGTAGCAATGACGCGCGCCATGCTCTGGCGCCTCTCAACCGAGCCGCATCCGATGATGGCTCACCGCATCGACAGCCGCTCGATCTATCGCCTCAGCCGCAGCCGCGACGCCCGTGAGGGGGTGCAGAGCTTTCTCGAGAAGCGACCGCCGGCGTTCCCGGATCGGGTCAGCGAGGACATGCCCGATTTCTACCCCTGGTGGGACGATCCTGGCTACGCATGAGGAGAAGCTGCGCGCTTGAATCTGGCCGGCAGGTCAATAGGAAGCGACGATGAACTCGCCCACTCGCCCGAGCAAACGCCTCGCCGATTTCCTGCCCTACCAGTTGTCGGTGGCGTCCAATGCCGTTTCGAGCCGGATAGCCGAGCAGTATCGCAAACGCTTCGGGCTGAAGACGACCGAATGGCGGATCATGGCGGTGCTGGGGGACTCAGGCCCGCATACACAGCGCGAGCTGTGCCGGTTGACGCTGATGGACAAGGTTCCGGTCAATCGGGCGTGCCGGGTGCTTGAGGAGCGCGGCTTGGCCAACCGGCGGCCCAATGCGCGCGACGGGCGTTCGCATCTGCTCGAGCTGACGGGAGAAGGGCGCCGGGTCCATGCCCGGATCATGCCCTTGGCGGAAGCGATCGAGGCGGAGCTGTTCGGCGTGCTGGACGCCGATCAGCGGGAGGCGCTGGCCGCGATGCTCGGGCGGGTGCGCGAAGGTGCTGGTGAGTTCGATCCGGCCAATCTGGCCGAGTAGGCGAGGGCCGGGCGCTCGGTGCCTCCGGCCCTCGGGTCTTCAGTTCATGCCGGTGAAGGCATCGGCGATCGAACAGGCTGCCGGGCCGAGAATGACGATGAACAGCACGGGCAGGATGAACATGATCAGCGGGATGGTCATGATCGCCGGAAGCCGCGCGGCCTTCTCCTCGGCGCGCATCATGCGCTCGTTGCGGAACTCGCCGGAAAGCACACGCAGCGCCGAGGCGAGCGGCGTGCCGTATTTCTCGGTCTGGATCATGGTCGTGACCACGCCCTTCACCGAGTCCAGGTTCACGCGAAACGCCAGGTTCTCGAAGGCCTTGCGGCGCTCGTTGAGGAAGGAGAGCTCAATTGCGGTGAGGGCGAATTCGTCGCCCAGTTCCGGGTAAGCACGGCCCAATTCCTTAGCGACGCGATTGAAGGCGGCATCGACGGTCAGACCGGCTTCGGCGCAGATCACGAGCAGGTCGAGCGCGTCCGGCAGGCCCTTACGAATGGCATCGGTGCGCTTCTTGGCCTTGTTTTGGAGAAACATCTCCGGGCCTTTGTAGCCGCCGAAGACGAGCGCCCCCATCGCCATGACGCGCTTCATCTGCCAGTCGGGCTGGACCTCGACGATGTACAGCATCACGAAGCCCACGATGCCTAGGACGATCGGCAGGACCATGCGCAGGCCGATGAGATAGACCGCCAATTCCTTGTTGCGATAGCCGGCCCAGGCCATCTTCTGGACCATCACATCGACCTGGCTCTGCTGCAGCACCTTCATGTTGCTGAGCGTGTCCTTGACCTTTTCGGTCCGGTCGGACTTGCGCACCAGGCTCTGGCGCTTCTTGGCGCTCGCGGTGACGATCCCCGCCTTGAGCTCGTCGCGCCTCTCGTTGAGCGCCTTCACGCGCTTGGCCATGGGGTCGCGGATGGTAACCGCGGTGTAGATCGCGAACAGGACGGCCATGGCGGCGACGCCGGCCATGATCGAGCCGACCAGCATGACGTCGAAACCGAGCAGCGTCGGACCGGGAGGGGTATTGATCATCGCCTTGGTTCCCTCAGATCTCGAAGCTGACCATCTTGGCCATGATGAATACGCCGATGCCCATCCACACGCCGCCGCCCAGGCCGATTGCGATCAGGCGCTCGTCGGTGAAGAAAGTGCCGATGTATTTCGGGTTGATCCACCAAATGAGGCCGAACACGATGAAAGGCAGGGCGCCGACGATATAGGCCGAGGCTTTGGACTCCGAACTCATCGCCTTGATCTTGAGTTTCATCTGACTGCGCTTGCGCAGCACATCGGCGAGGTTGGAGAGCGTCTCGGCCAGGTTGCCGCCCGTTTCCCGCTGGATCGCAAGGGTGATGCAGAAGAAGTTGAATTCGGGAATGCCAAGGCGGTCGGCGGTCACCTGAAGCGCTTCGTCCATAGTCCGGCCGACCTTGATCCGGTCGACGATGCCTTTGAATTCGACCCCGACCGGCCCATCGACTTCCTGCGCAACGATCGTCAGCGTCTCGGTAACAGGAAGGCCCGAGCGCAGCCCCCGCACCAGCAATTCGATCGCATCGGCGAACTTGGCATTGAACTGATTGATACGCTTCTTGATAAGCCTGCCGACCACGAGATGCGGAAGACCTGCGCCGATCAACACGCCGATACCTAGCGAAAGCAGGAACGCGCCGGACTTCAGGAAGACCAACAGTGCAACGGCCAGCGCCAGGCCCAGCGAAGCATAGGCGTACTGGCTGAGTGTCCATTTCTTACCAGTCCGGTCGAGCCGGATCGCCAGCGCCTCTATGCGCGAGCCGGAACCTGCCACCTTGTAGGCGGTCGGCTTGCGCGCGGCGATTGCCTTCTTGAGCTGCGATTCGACTTTGGCCGCCGTGCTTTCGGAATGGCGGTAGCGGATCTGCTGCAAGCGGCGAGTGCCAGCCTTCCCCGTGGACGGTCCAGCGAAGGCGGCATAGCCCAGGCCGGTCATCATGATGACCCCAACTAGCACCAGCATGAGCTGGATCATGTCCGTGCTCCCCTTCGCAATGGCTTACTACCAACCGCGCAAATGCACGGCATCGATTGACACCCGAGCAGCAACTCACGCTGGCTGCTTGGTTGCCTTATCCTTCTTTGCCAGCAGGGCTTTCAAATCGAGCCCGCCCAGCAGCGACTTCTTGTTCGCTGGAGCACCTGGCCTGGCTCCGGTATCGCTATTGTCGTCTTCGACCGCCGCGCCCAGAATGCGATCCGCCAGTGACTTGATTTGCGAGGTTGCCTTGCTCTGCGCGGCCGCCTCGGTGAACGCCTGTCCAAGCTTGGCAGCTTTCGCAGCGGCGGCCGGATCGAAAGGAACGAGATAGTCGATCTTTCGCTCGATCGAGGCTTCGAAATCGGCCTTGCTGATCTCCAGGGCGTTGGTTTGCACCTTGTTCGCCACCACGACCGCAGTTGCGTGAGCAGCATTTGTCTTCAGCCAGGACAGCATACGGATCGTGTCGCGCGCGGCGGCCAGAGTCAGCTCGGTGGCAACCACCACCACATTCACCTCGTTGAGCAAATGCGGGAAATTGATCAGCATATTGCGCGGCAGATCGATGACCGTCATCTCGAAAGCCTGACGAAACTCCTCCTGGAGCTGCACGAAGGCGGCGCCATCGGTCATCAAGGGGGAGTTTATCGGCGCCTCAGCAGAGAGGATGGCCAGATTTTCATGCGCGCGGATCATGGCGCGTTCGATGAACAGCCCGTCGATCCGGCTAGGGTTGTCGATCGCATCGGCCAGGCCCCGGCCGGGCTCCAGATCGAGCGCGAGAGCGCCGGTGCCGAAATGGATGTCGAGATCGAGCAGCGCCGTCGGCTTCGCCTTCTTGGTGGCGAAGTGCCAGGCCAGCGAGGTGGCGATGGTTGAAGCACCGACGCCGCCGCGCGTGCCGATGATAGCGCTCGAGACGTGCCGCTTGGCGACGTCGGGATCGCTCGCCTTCGGTGCGCTGAACACGGCCTGCGCTCCATTCAGCGCATCGCGCAGTGCGCTCGCAGCGAGTGGCTTGAGGAGATAATCATGGATGCCGCTCGCAACCAGGTCGCGGTAGAGGCGGACGTCATTGACCTGGCCGATCGCGATTACGACGGTGCCGGGCTCGCAAACCTCGGCTAGGGCGTTGATGTCGTTGAGCGGATCGCCGCTTTCGGACAGATCGACCATCAGTATGTTCGGGCTGGCGCTGACCGAGAGCGACTGAACCGCGTTGCGCAGGCCACCCTTGTTACACTTCTCGGGCAGCCAGCCGAGCTCGATCACGACCGGGCGCAGGATATCAAGCGAAGCCTCGTCGCAGACATAAGCGGCAAAGGGGTCGCGGTTGCCGGGCATCCCGCTTTTCCAAGGAGCGTTCATTGTCAGTTTCCTCCGGCGCTGGTCTGGCCAACTGCGCCAGCCTTGTTCCCGATCTGCGACTTGTAGGCGTCGATCGACGCGTTCGATGTGCTGATGTAGGTGTCGGGCGAGCCCTTCTGGCCCTTGATGAGGTCTTCCGGGTTGGCGATCATCGCGGCCAGGTTGCCGTTGTTCGCGCAGCCGTAGTTGGGCGTCAGGCCGTTGTTGAGATTGGCGTCGCTGCTCTCGGACCAATTCGGACAATTGGGCACGCTGGCGCGCGAGCGCATAATCGTGACCCGCGCCTGTCCGGGCGCCACCTCGCCGGCGGTCACCGGGTCGCTTTCCGACAGCAACAAGCCGTAGCGTCCTGCCAGTGCCGCGACGGCAGTGCGCGTTTCGGAGCGGTCAAGCGGATCGCTGACGGTCACCCTGTCGCCGAACCGCAGGTCCATGGCTTCGAACCATGCGGCGATCCGACGTTCTTCGGCCGCGGGGAGCCCCCCCGGGGTCGTGGTAACATCAAGAGCAACGCTACTCCGCTCCACGACCGGCTGGTTCAGGCTATAAACGCTGCGGTTGCTCGGCATGCCGCCGCAGGCGACGAGGCCCAGGCTCAGCGAAAAGGCTAGCGCGCTCGACAGCGAGCGGTTCATCTGGAAGCTCATCGTAGTGATCCCTCTCACTTGAAGCTGAACCCGGGGGCAGCGCCCGCGACCTTTTCTTCGCGTCGCGGTTGGCTTGCCTGAACGGATGCATCGGTTGCCGGCTGAACCGGGGCGCTTGATACTTGTGGCCCGGGCGCGGCACCCGACACCGTCGGCATTGGCCGCTGAGCGTCGGTCTGGCCCCCGTGAGCCTTCATACCGAACAGCCGCTCGAGCTCACCCGGCGCGCGATAGCCGTCGGTGGGCAGGTGGACGTCTTTTTCCTCGATCGGCTTCACTAGATAAGGCGTAACCACGATAACCAGTTCGGTCTCGTTGCGGCGGAAACTGGTGGATCGAAACAGCGCGCCGAGAATGGGCACGTCACCCAGACCGGGGGCCTTGTCGATCGAGTTGACCGCGTTGTTCTGGATCAGGCCGGCGATCATGAAGCTTTGGCCAGAGCCGAGCTCGACTGTAGTCTCCGCCATCCGCGTCAGCAGGCTCGGAATCTGAGCGCCGCCCGCCGTAACGGAGAAGCTGAGTTCTGAAACCTCCGGCTTCACGCGCAGCGAAATCCGACCATTCGCCAACACCGTCGGGGTATAGGACAAACCTACGCCATAAGGTTTGAAGGAGATACTCGAACCGGCAAGGCCATTGGTCGCAACGATGGGGAATTCGCCGCCGGCGAGGAAGCTGGCGGTTTCACCCGAAAGCGCGGTCAAGTTTGGTTCGGCGAGAGTGGTCACCAGGCCTTCGGTTTCAGCGAGGTCAAGCGCGCTACCGATGTCCAGACCAAGAAATTTGCCGAAAGCCGCCAGTGTCGAGCCCGTGCCAGTACCGGTCACCGTGCTCGAGCCGGCAGGGCCGCTGCTAACACCGACGCCCAGGCCGGCATTGCTTCCTGGGTTGAAGACAGGGGCGAAGGCGCGTCCATTCGTGATGCCGAACTTGAACCCGCCCGTCTGGTCGACCGTGAGCAAGTTCATGCCAATGGCGCGTGTGAAGCTGCGCTGCACTTCCGCAATGCGGACCCGCAAGTTCACCTGAAGCGGCGTCGCGGTCTTGAGGCGGCTGATGACGCTGCCACCACCTACAAATGCCTCGACCAGTCGCTGGGCTTCGGCCGCATCCTCGGGCGCTGCGACGGTGCCGGTCAAAAGCACCGTGTTGGTCCCCATCGTAGCGACGGAAATTTTGGCCTCAGGCATAGCCAGGGCAAGCATCTGCCCCACGCTGTCGATGTTGGAGCCGACACGGATGTTTGCTGACCAGATGATGTCGCCGCGCGCGTTGCTGGCATAGACAGTCGTGGTGCCGCCCGACTTGCCGAAGACATAAAGCTGGCGGCTGGACTTGACCTGCACGTCAGCGATTGCCGGGTCAGCAACGAAGACGTCCGCCATCGGACTGCCCACATTGACCAATTTGCCATTGCCAATGGAGAGCACGACATCTTGGGAAGAAGGCCGGATTACGCGCTGAGCATTTGCCGGGGCTATGATTGCCATGCTTGGTGCGAGCGCGAGGCTGGCGAGCAGCATCTTGGCGGTAGAGAGACGGGCCATAGGTCTATGCCTTCGGTCTGGTGAGATGGAGGAAGATCAGCTTCCGGATTGAGCGGAGACGGTCGGCAACGCCTGGCTGCTGGCCGAAGTCGCGCTGTTGTTGATCAGCACGGTAGCGGTGCCCGGCCTGCCGATAGGCGTGTCGGTGGTCGTTGCAGCGCGGCGCACGCGAATTGTCGGTCCGGTGTAGACAGGCGTGCCGGTCTTGGGCGGCACACTGCTGCGTTGGAAGCGTGAGACGTCTCCGCCGGTTACGAAGCTGGTTCTGCCGTCGCTGGGCTGCGCGACGGCCGCCTTGAGGAACTTCTCTTCCTGCTCCGGCGTGGAATTTTCGGGCAGCTTGACCGTGCCCGCCGCGATCGCCTTCTCCAGCTCGTTGCCGGAGTCGGCCAGGGGGCGCAGCGAGAAGCTGATCGTGCCCAGTGTCTGCGCGACAGTCACCTTCTCCGCGATGCGCGGAGTGACCTCGAGCGTCACCGTGGTGCTCACCCGCGGCTGCATCTGGCCCTCGACAACAACCTGCGTGGTCACCTGATCGGTAGCGAGCACACGAAGGTTGCGCAGGATGGTTTCCGAGACCTGCAACGTGGCATCCGCGCCCGACACGCCTTGCGTCAACATCATATCGACGCGGTCACCGGGGAAGATGAAGCCGGCGACGCCGCTTTGGCTGGATACGGGCACAGTGATGGCGCGCATTCCGGGAGTGAGGGCGGCGGCCAGGAACCCGCGATCCTGCGGCGAGACGAGCGCCCCTTGGGTAACGGGCTCGCCGGCAGTGACGGCGAACCGCACGACCGTGCCGATCAGCTTGGCCATATCAGCCTCGCCCTCGATGAAATATGCGTCCTTGACCATGTCTGCTGGCCAGGGCTGGAACGAGAGAGCATCGGCGGTGATGATCGTGCCCGGAGGAAGCGCGCGCTGGGCGACCAGCACCTTTGGCCCGGTCGGGACCGCGGCCACTGCTGCTTCGGCCTGCGGCGCGGCAGCGCCTGCGAACATGCTGCGGGCGACGAACGCGGTACCGATCGCGATGATCAGTGCGCTCACCAGCAGAACCAGCTTCTTCCTGTCCATGGCTGTATCAGCCCCCTCTATCGGCCCGCCAAGATGAGATGCGGGTATTCATGGTTTCCACCGCGTAGCGCCGAAGTGGTTAAGATCGGGTTGTCAGGCGAGCGCGGTGCGCAACGCATCGGCGGTGAGCAGTTGCCCACCGATCAGCCACAGGGCCGCGCCAGCAATTGCGACTCCGTAAGGCGCGGCGATATTGACCTTGCGGCGACGGAAGATGCGGATCGAGTGGATCGAGACATAGGCCAGCAGGATCACCGGCAACTGGAAGACGAGCAGGGCGGCCAGGATCGAGGAGGCCGCAGCGTCGCGCATGAATTCGGGCAAGGGCAGCGAGACAACTCCGGCAAAGCCCGCGATCAGCACGCCAGCGATCGCCGCCAGTGCGGCCAGGACGATCATGTCGCGGCTGCGCGCTCCGCCATCGGAACGGCCCACCCGCCAGGCGCCCAGTCCCATGGTCAAGACGTATCCGAGAACCGCCATGAGAATCAGCATTTGCAGGAATACGCCCGGCTCGAACCACAGCGCCAGCGCCGCGATCAGTTTCACGTCACCGCCGCCCATCTGACCGATTGCGAACAGTCCGGCAGCCAGAGCGAAGGCCGCGAGCGCTATGCCAAGATGGAGCGCGATATCGGGCCACAGCGACAACCCGCCTGCCCACCAGAAGAGCGGCGCCACCAGCGCGATCGCAGCGTTCAGCCAGTTATCGATCTGGCGACGGCGTAGGTCCGTGCAGGCCGCAAAGAGGAGCGCGATTGCCAGCAGCGCAAGCAGCCCGTAGTAGATCGGTGTATGCAGCATGGGATCCCCGGCGCGAGTGCCGAGCAGCTTGCTACAGACCATGGCTTACCAAACGGTAACCACGTTTCGCGCCTGGCCGGGGACGAATGACTGCGATTGCCGAATATCCCCCGATCGACCGCAGAGCTATCCCGTCCGAAGCGAGCGAGAGCCTGTGGCGAGCGGCTGATGGCCACGCGATCCGGCGCATCGACTGGCCCGGCGACCGCGACGGGCCACGAGGATCGATCTTATTCCTGCCTGGGCGGGGCGATCATTACGAGAAATACATCGAGACCTTGGAACAGTGGCACCGCACCGGCTGGCGCGTAACCGCGGCCGATTGGCGGGGGCAGGCCGGCTCGGGTCGGCTGGGTCGCGACACGACCACTGGCCATATCGGCGACTTTGCCATCTGGTTGGACGATGTAGCGGCGCTGTGGCGTGAATGGGTGGCCAAATCCCCCGGCCCGCATGTCTTGGCCGGGCATTCGATGGGGGGCCACCTGGCGCTACGCGCGGTGGCCGAAGGGCGTATTCGACCGGACGCGCAGCTTCTCATCGCGCCCATGCTGGGAATGGCTGGCCCGCCACTACCGCTGCCCGTGCTGCAAGGCGTGGCTCGATTGATGACGCGGATCGGACACCCTGCGCGCCCCGCCTGGAAATGGAGCGAGAAGCCCGGAGAACTGCCCGCGGCACGTGCAGAATTGCTGACGCATGATCCGGACCGCTATGCCGACGAGCTGTGGTGGCGCGAGCACCGGCCCGAGCTTGTAATGGGCCCGGGTAGCTGGGGTTGGGTCGAGCGCGCCTACGCTTCTTCGCGCCGCCTGTTCGCGGCTGGTGTGCTCGAACATGTCACCACACCTACACTGATGCTGGCGACTACTGCCGACCGGTTGGTCAAATTTGCTGCCGTCGAGCGCGCCTGCAAGCGCATGCCCGATTGCCAGCTTGTCCGGTTCGGCGATGAGGCGCGGCACGAAATCCTGCGCGAGGTCGATGCGGTTCGGGGTCGCGCCATGGCGGAAATCGCTCGCTTTCTCGATCGTGTCGCGCCGCGTCTCGAAGCGGCATGACGATCTACGATTTTGCCGTCGTTGGGGCCGGGATCGCAGGCGCCAGCCTCGTCGCGGAACTCGCCGCTCACGCCCGCGTGCTACTTATCGAGGCGGAGGATCGCCCAGGCTACCATGCCACCGGGCGCTCGGCAGCTTTTTGGGAGCAATGCTACGGCGGGCCCGAGATTGTCCCGCTGACGCTCGCTTCCGGCGCCTATCTGCGTGAGCATGGCTTTCTGAGCCAGCGTGGCGCGCTCTATATCGGCCGCGCCGAGGATCGCGACTTACTGGACAAATTCGTTGCCCGGTTCGGCGATACGGGCGCTGAATTCGAACGGCTTGGGCGGGCGCGCCTTGAAGCGATGATTCCAGGGCTCAGGCGCGAGTGGGTCGAAGCCATCTGGGAGCCGGCTTGCGCGGATATCGATGTGGCGGGGCTGCACCAGCATTATCTTGCACTCGGGCGGAGACGCGGCGTGATTCAGGCGATGCGCTCGCGCGTCGTCAAGGCGCATCGCGAGCAGGGGGTATGGCGGCTCGAATGTGACGCCGGTCCGACCTTCGCGGCTGGCACTCTGGTAAGCGCGGCGGGCGCCTGGGCCGACACCGTGGCGAGGCTGGCCGGCGTCGAACCTCTCGGCATACAGCCGCTGCGCCGGACAGTCGCTCAGCTGCGAACCGATCCCACGCCGCCTGCAAGCCTGCCGCTGGTGCTCGACATCGCCGGACAGTTCTATTTCAAGCCCGAAGCCGGCCGTCTGTGGCTCAGCCCGCATGACGAAGCCATGAGCGAGCCATGTGACGCAGCGCCGGAGGAACTCGCAGTAGCCGAAGCGATCGCGCGTTTCGAAACGGTCACTGATTGGCGGGTTGCAGCCGTCGAGCGGCGCTGGGCTGGGCTGCGGAGCTTCGCACCCGATCGCCTGCCTGTTTACGGGTTCGATCCCCGAGCAGAAAACTTCGCCTGGTTCGCCGGGCAGGGCGGCTACGGCATTCAGACCGCACCAGCGGCGGCTCGCCTCACAGCTCAGCTCCTGCTCGGGCTCCCCCGCGATGAAATGACGCGGGAACTCGACGCCGGGCTCTACGCGCCGGACCGTTTGATCTGACCATCGGTACCATCATCCGCGGCCCGCGGAACTCACCCGCCGCGCTGCGTCGCACGCGAGCTTATCGACGCGCTCGTTTTCCGCATGGCCGTCATGGCCCTTGACCCAATGCCAGCGAACCTTGTGCTTCGCGGTCAGATCGATCAGTTCATGCCATAGTTCAGCATTGCGGACCGGTTTCTTGCTGGCATTGACCCAGCCGCGTCGCTGCCAGCCTGCCACCCATTTCGTGATCCCGTCGATCAGGTAGCGGCTATCGGTATAAAGATCGACCTCGCAGGGCTCGATCAAAGCCCCGAGCGCGCGGATCGCGGCGGTCATCTCCATGCGATTGTTGGTGGTATGTGGCTCGCCTCCGGACAGCTCCTTCTCGTGCGCACCCAGCCGCAAGAGCGCGCCCCAGCCACCCGGACCGGGGTTGCCCTTGCAGGCGCCATCGGTGAAAATTTCGACCTTTTTCATGATTGGACGCGCGCTTAGCCCGTCTTCACCCGTGAGCGAAAGCCCCGGAGCCGCTCGCGCGGTAGAATTGCCAGCGGCGATAAAAGTCCATGGGATCTTTGCGGGTGACCTGGACGTCGGCGGGCGCTTCGAGCCAGTCTTCAGCCCGGCTCGCCAGGAAACGGAGGCAGGCCCCCTCCGCGAGCAGGGGCAAAGCGGCTCGCTCCTCGCCGGTCAGGGGCCGGGCCGTTTCGTAGCCTCTCACCAATGCCTGCCCCAGATCAGCCGAAAAGTGAGCGCCTGTTCGATCGAAGCACCACGCGGCGTGAGTGACCGCGAGGTCGTAGGCCATGAGCCCACTGCAGGCGAAATAGAAGTCGATCAGCCCTGTCACGCGATCGCCGAGCAAGAGGACATTGTCCGGGAACAGGTCGGAGTGAATGATAGAGGAGGGCAATTGGGACGGCCATCGATCTGCGATCGCCTGCGCCATGTCGATGCATCGCGGCAATTCCGGCGCGATGCTGGCAAGCTGGTCGGCTCCGCACGCTGTGAGCGCCGCGGCGTTCGCGCGCGGACCGAGGGGGTCGCGTCGTGATAGCGGGAAGTCGCGCGCCGCCAAATGAATCCGCGCGAGCGCAGCTCCGACCGCAAAGGCTTGGGCCGGAGTGGGGCGCGAGGGCGAAACGCCAGGCAGGAACTCGATCAGCGCGACCGCCTTGCCGTCGAGTTCGCGCCAACCCGCACCGGTGCGATCGTGAATGGTGGCAGGGACAGCGCAGCCCCTCTCCGCCAGGTGATCGAGCAAGCCGAGAAAAAACGGCAGATCCGCAGGGTCGATGCGCCGTTCGTACATCGTGAGGATGTAGCGGCGGGCGGTGCCATCCGCCGCCTCGGTCTCGATCAGCCAATTGCTGTTCGATATCCCTTCGGCGATGCCTTTGGCCGAAACGAGCGAGCCGACGTCATAGGCTGCGATCAGCGCCGCCAAAGTCTCGGCGCCAAGGGCGGTGTAGACCGCCAATTCAGTCGAGCAGTTGGCGCGGCAGCTTGAAGACGATGTGTTCTTCGGTCACGGTCACAGGCTGCTCGATGACTTCGCGCCACTCGCTAAGGCGGGAAATGACTTCACGGACGAGCTTCTCGGGTGCCGAGGCGCCCGCGGTCAACCCCAGGGTTCCGACCCCTTCCAGCCACGCCGGGTCTAGCTCGTCGGCGCGCTGAATCAGCCGGGCGGTCGTCCCCATCCGCTCGGCGACTTCCACAAGCCGCAGCGAGTTCGACGAATTGGGCGCGCCGATCACCAGAACCAGGTCGCTCGCCGGCGCGATCTGCTTGACAGCTGCCTGGCGATTGGAGGTGGCATAGCAGATGTCTTCCGCTTTGGGCGCCACGATCCGCGGAAAACGCTGGTGCAAAGCGAGGCAGATTTCCTTGGTGTCATCTACCGAGAGAGTGGTCTGCGTAAGATAGGAGAGGTTGTCGTCCGGCCCGAAGGCAAGCTGGGCCACATCCTCGACCGTCTCGACCAGTGTCATCATGCCCTCGGGAACCTGGCCCATCGTGCCGATGACCTCAGGGTGGCCGGCGTGGCCAATGAAGATGATGTGCTGCCCCTTCTCGATCTGTCGCTCCGCCTGGCGATGGACCTTGCTGACCAGCGGGCAGGTGGCATCGACATAGAGCAGCTTGCGGCGCTCCGCTTCTGCCGGGACGGCCTTGGGCACGCCGTGGGCGCTGAACACGACCGGCGCATCATCGGGGACGTCATCGAGTTCTTCGACGAAGACCGCCCCCTTCGCCTTCAGCTCTTCGACCACATAGCGATTGTGGACGATCTCATGCCGCACATAGACGGGGGCGCCATACTTCTGAAGCGCGCGCTCCACGATCTCGATCGCCCGGTCCACGCCTGCACAAAAGCCGCGCGGTGCGGCGATCAGGACGGTCAGCGCGGGACGGGCGGCGCCAGAAGGGGCCTGGGCGCGAAAGGGGGCGTTCATGCTGCCACCCCTAGCGCTTCGCGAGGCCGCAAGCTAGGGCCGCGGCTCAGGCCACCGCACCGCCCGATGTCGCAAAGGACCGCGCTCACGATGTTTCAAGGTAAGTTCCGTCTAGCAGTTCTGATGCCGGTCCTCGGCGGGCTTGCCTTGGCCGGTTGCGCGAAGGAGGGCGATCTGGTCGTCGGCCAGGGCGTGGGCGTGACCGCGCTCAGGACGAAATGCCCCGCGGTAGGCATTCCCGATTACACGGGCGACATCACCCTCTTTCGCGAAGGTGGCCAGCGCCTAGCCAGCGATATCGACGTGACGGCCAACATCACCAATTTGCGCTCGACCTGCAACGACACGGGTGAGAGGGTGTATTCCGAAGCGACGTTTGATGTTTTCGCCCGGCGCGCGGACACGCGGGGCGCTCGCAGCGTCAGCCTGCCTTATTTTGTGACCGTGCTGCGCGGCGGCGGCGCTGTGGTCAGCAAGCAGGTCGGCACAGTCACCATCGCCTTTGCCGACGGGCAGGAGCGGGCGAGTGCCAGCGCCAAGGCCGGCGCCTATGTGGTGGCCACGGAAGCGACCTTGCCCGAGGATATTCGCCAGCAAATCACGCGCGAACGCAAACCCGGCGATCCCGATGCAGCGGTCGATCCCTTGGCGGATCCGGCGGTGCGCGCCGCCGTACAGCGCGCGACTTTCGAGATGTTGGTAGGATTCAACCTGTCTCAGCAGCAATTGGCCTACAACGTCACCCGATGAGCCGCGCTTGATATTCTGCGGCCGTGGCGCAAGGCGTCGCGGCGCTGTGTTTGCATAGCCGGAACCCTTTGCGACTTGTCGAGACGATGATCCAGCCCACCACACTGCACGCCAGCTTCGCCGCCAAGATCGGTGCCGTTCTGAACGCACTCGAGATGGAAGGGGTGCTTCGCCAAGGCGGCTCGCGTTCGGGTGTAACGGTGGAGCCGCCGCGCGACCCAGCGCATGGCGATCTGGCCACCAACGCAGCGATGGTGCTGGCAAAACCGGCTGCCACCAATCCGCGCGCCCTGGCAGAGCGGATCGTGGCCCACCTCGAAAGCGACCCCGACGTTGTCGAGGCGAGCATCGCCGGCCCGGGGTTCATCAATCTGCGTCTCAGCGACGACGTCTGGCGGCGTGAACTGGCTTCGATCGCCTCGTTGGGTTCCTCTTATGGCCGCTCTGCCTTGGGCGTCGGCCAGCGTGTGAATATCGAATATGTCTCGGCCAATCCCACCGGGCCAATGCATATGGGTCACTGCCGCGGCGCGGTCGTCGGCGACGCGCTTGCCGGGTTGCTCGAATTCGCCGGCCATGAGGTGATCCGCGAATATTACGTCAACGACGCCGGCGGCCAGGTCGATACGCTCGCTCGCTCCGCGCATCTGCGTTACCGCGAGGCGCTCGGTGAAGACATCGGCGAGATCCCGGAAGGCTTTTATCCCGGCGACTATTTGATCCCGGTCGGGCGCACGCTCGCAGCCGAGTTTGGCGATCGCTTCGTCGGCGAGCCCGAAAGCGAGTGGTTGGCGCTGTTCAAGCGCCAGGCGGTAGCGGCCATGATGGACCGCATCCGCGCCGACCTCGAGCTTCTCGGCATCCGCCACGATATCTTCGCGTCTGAGGCCGAACTCCAGGCGGCGGGTAAGCCGGATGAGGCCGAAGCGTGGTTGCGCGAGCGCGATTTGGTCTATGACGGCGTGCTTGAAGCTCCGAAGGGCAAAACGCCGCCCGAGGATTGGGAGCCGGTTGAGCTGCCGCTGTTCCGCTCCACCCGCTTTGGTGACGACCAGGATCGGCCGATCCGCAAATCGGATGGCAGTTGGACCTATTTCGGAGCCGACCTCGCCTATCACTTCCAGAAGGCGCAAACCGCTGACGCCTTGATCGACATTTGGGGCGCCGACCATGCCGGCACCGTAAAGCGGATCAAGGCGGCCGTGGCTGCCCTGACCGAGGGGCACACCCCCTTCGACGTCAAACTCGTCCAGATGGTTCGCCTCCTGCGCGGCGGCGAACCCGTGAAGATGTCGAAGCGCTCGGGCAGCTTTGTGACGTTGGCCGACGTTGTCGAGGAAGTGGGCAAGGACGTGGTGCGCTTCACCATGCTGACGCGCAAACCCGACGCGCAGATGGACTTCGATTTCACCAAGGTGGTCGAAGCCTCAAAGGACAATCCGGTTTTCTACGTCCAATATGCTCATGCCCGAATTCATTCGACGCTGCGCAAGGCTGGCCTCGCGCCCTCAGGCTTGAAGCTGGACAGGCTGGGCGCTCCCGAGCTCGCGCTGGTGCGCGAGGCCGCCCAATTCCCGCGCATGGTCGAAGCTGCGGCCGCCGCCCGCGAGCCGCATCGCATCGCTTTCTTTTTGTCCGACATGGCGGCGGCATTCCACGCCTTCTGGAACGCCGGGAACGACGATCCGAAACTGCGGATTATTCAGGCGGATGATCCGGAACTGACTGCCGCGCGGCTGTTCCTCGCGGCGCAAATCGGGCAAGTGATCCGCAACGGCCTGGCGATCCTGGGGGTCCAGGCAGTCGAGGAGATGTGAGGATGGGCACACGGCCCGGCAGTTTCGGCGGCGAGAGCGACTGGTTCGACCGGGCAAGTCCGCAGGCAGAGCGGGAGCTGGCGCTGGAGAACCCCGAAGAGCGCCTGCCCTGGCTCGAGTCGGACGACGATGGCGAAGATGCGGCGGGTTTCGACACCGGTCGGTTGATTGGGCTAGGGTTGCTGCTTCTGATCGCGCTGGTGCTGGTGGTGGGCGCGGTGTGGTTCATTGCCAATCGCGGCTTGAGCAACGAGCCCGCGCCGGACGGCTCGCTGATCGCCGCCCCGGAAACCCCCTATAAGGAACGCCCGGCCAGTCCGGGCGGCAAGACCTTCGCAGGCACCGGCGACACCTCCTATGCTGTTGGCGCGGGTAAGGAAGTGCAAGGCAAGCTCGCCACGACCGCCCCCGCGCCGCCGGCCGCGGTGGCGCTTGCAACGCCTACTGCCACAGCGAGCGCGCAGCCCGCCCCAAGCCCCTCTCCCATTGCGGAAGCAGGCTTGCCCCCAGGCACTGCCGTCCAGGTCGGCGCCTACTCCACTCGCGCCGATGCCGAAGCAGGATGGCGGCGGCTGAGCGGCCAGACCGACGCGCTTTCTGGCGTCTCGCATCGCATCATCATGGGGCGCGCCGATATCGGCACGGTGTACCGCCTGCAGGCAGCTGGAGGCAGCAGGGCCGGGGCGGTGGCGCTCTGCGAGCGGTTGAAGTCGGCTGGGATAGCTTGCCAGGTCAAGTGACGCCGAAACGACGCACCAAACACTTTCCACCACTCCTGCACTGGCATGGCTTGCCCGGAAGTGCCCTTGCTGCGACACCCTCGCCATGACCCCTGCGATTTTCGGTATCGCCGGCACGGCGCTCACGGCTGACGAGCGCGCCTTTTTTCGCGAAGCCGATCCGGTCGGCTACATTCTCTTCGGGCGCAATTGCGACAGCCGCGAGCAGCTTCGTGCCTTGACCGACGAATTGCGCGCCATTCATGGGCGCGAACGGCTGATCGTCAGCATCGATCAGGAAGGCGGGCGCGTCCGGCGGATGAAGCCGCCGGTCTGGCGCGACCACCCTGCGGCCGCCGCCTATGCCGCGCTTTACGAAATCGCGCCGATCAGCGCGATCGAAGCGGCTCGCACCGGCGCCGAGCTCATTGGGCAGGAACTCGCAGAAGTCGGCATCACGGTCGACTACCACCCGCCACTCGATCTGCCGCAGCCGGGGGCGCATGATGTAATTGGCGACCGAGCCCTGGGCAGCGATGCGCTCCAGGTGGCAGCCCTGGGTCGCGCCATCCTCGATGGTCTCGCCCTTGCAGGCGTGGTCGGCTGCATCAAGCACATGCCTGGTCACGGCCGCACGACCACCGATACGCACAAGGAAATGCCTACGGTCAGCGCCAGCGACGAAGAGCTTGATGCCGATCTTCAGCCCTTCCGCTTGCTGCGCGACGCGCCGCTGGGAATGACCGGCCATTTGCTCTTCACCACGTGGGACCCCGACAACCCGGCAACGCTGTCGCGGACGGTCATCAGCAATATCATTCGCGGCCGCATCGGCTTTTCCGGGCTGCTGCTGACCGATGACATCGACATGGAAGCTCTCTCGGGCAGCGTTCCCGAGCGAGCCGAGCGCGCCATAGCGGCCGGTTGCGACGTCGTTCTCAATTGCTGGGCGAAGATGGACGACATGATCGGCATCACCGAGCGCTGCGGCGTTCTGAGCGATCAGGGTCAGGAACGGCTTGCCCGCGTTCATGCCGCGATGGGGGCATTGGGCGACAGGTCCGCTCCAGACGAATTGCTGCTCAAGCGCGAGGCTCTGCTGGCCATCGCGCAGGATCGCGCGTGATCGAGGGCGGCCTGTCGCTCGTTCCACGCAAGGCGGAGGAAGAGGACTGGGACGGCCCTGCCGCCGCATCGCTCGCTGACGACAATGCGCTTTATCTTGCGCTCGACGGCTGGGAGGGGCCGCTCGACCTCCTGCTCGACCTCGCTCGCCGACAGAGGGTCGATTTGCGCGCGATATCGATCCTCGCACTGGTGGATCAATATCTCGATTATATTGAGCGTGCCGAGTCCCTGAGGCTTGAGCTCGCGGCCGATTATCTCGTGATGGCGGCCTGGCTGGCCTATTTGAAATCCGCGCTTCTGCTGCCGCGCGAGGCTCAGGAGGAACCGAGCGCAGAAGAGCTCGCTCTGCAGCTGCAAACCCGCCTTGCGCGCCTGAGCGCAATGCGCGAGGCGGCCGCCCGGTTGATGGCGCGCGACCGGCTCGGACGCGACGTCTTTGCGCGCGGAGCCCCGGAAGGGCTGGAGACGCTGCGCCGTACCCGCTGGCATTGCGATCAATTCGCGCTGATGGAAGCTTATGGGCGGGTACGGGCTCGCACCGCGCCGGTCGTCCATATGGTTCGCGAGCGGCCGGTGATGACGCTCGACAGCGCCCTGTCGCGCGTTTCAGCCATGCTTGGCGTGGCGCTCGACTGGATGCGGCTCGAAGAGTTCCTGCCGCCTCACGCCGATGCTCAGCTTCGCCGCAGTGCGCTCGCCTCGAGTTTCGTCGCCGCGCTGGAACTGGCGCGGCTGGGCAAGGCCGAACTGGCGCAGGACGAGATTTTCGGGCCATTGCGCCTGCGCATGGCCGTATGACGGAACCTCTGGCGCGCGCGATTGAAGCCGCGCTGTTCGCGGCCGAGACGCCTCTTGAGCCCAGCGAGCTCGTCGAACTGCTTGGCGGCGCCGACCGCGGCGATGTGACTCGGGCGCTCGCGGTTTTGGTGGAAGATTATCGCGACCGGGGCATCCATTTGGTCGAGCGCGGCGGGCGTTGGCATTTCGAGACGGCGCCAGATCTTGCACATCTGCTCCGGCGCGAACGGGAGCAACAGCGCCGCCTCAGCCGGGCCGCGACCGAGGTGTTGGCGATCGTCGCTTATCACGAGCCCGTCAGCCGGGCTGAAATCGAAGCAATCCGCGGGGTGCAGACCTCCGCCGGAACGCTCGATGTTCTGATGGAGGCGGGCTGGGTTCGCGTCGCTGGCCGGCGCGAGGCACCCGGCCGCCCTACAATCTATGCCACCACCCCTGAGTTTCTCGACCACTTCGGGTTGACGAGTCGCAAGGACCTGCCGGGCCTGGCGGAATTGCGCGCGGCGGGCCTGCTCGATCGCCTCCAAGATGAAACAGTTGGATCCGACAGCAGCGCAGATCGCAACGAGAGCGAGGCGTCCGCCGAGCTGGAGGCGGGCGAGAGCACTGGCAATTAACCCGCCGGTGTCCTAGATGTTGTAAGGCAAGCTCGCGGGTCCCGCCTCGCGGGCATTGGAGAAGATCAATGGGCACTTTTTCGCTCTGGCACTGGCTGGTGGTGCTGGTCATCGTGCTTGTGCTGTTCGGGCGCGGCCGCGTCGCCGATATCATGGGCGAATTCGGCAAGGGCCTCAAAAGCTTCAAGCACGGCATGAAGGACGATGCGGAAGAAGCGCAGGCCCGCCGTATCGAGGGTCCGGCCCATGATGCCAAGCCGGTTGGCGAGGCCGCGAAGGAGCCGCAGCCGGCCGAGCGTGCCGACCGCCCGAGCTGATCGCGCCTGCGCGCAGAATTATGTTCGATATTGCGCCTTCGGAATTGTTGCTGGTCGCGATTGTCGCTCTGCTGGTGATCGGCCCCAAGGACCTGCCGCTTGCGCTGCGGACGGCGGGCAAATGGATCGGCAAGGTGCGCCGGATGTCGGGCCATTTTCGCGCCGGGGTCGAAACCATGATCCGGGAGGCGGAGCTTGCGGAAATCGAAAAGGAATGGCGCGAGCGCAACGCGCGGATCATGGCCGAACATCCGGACAGTGCGGCGCTCGACGCTACAGCGCAGCCGCCCTACAATCCGCCGGTGATGGAGCCGCTCGACGGGCACCCTTCGCCCGCTGCGGCAGCGGAAGCCGCCGTCGCCCGAGAGGAGCGCGGGCAAGCCGCTGAACAGACCGGGGCTGGGGAGCCGCAATTGCCGCTCGATCCGCCCATCGCGAAGCACGGCTGATGGGCTTAATCAAGGAAATCGACGAGACTCAGGCTCCGCTGCTCGAACATCTGGTCGAGCTGCGGGGCCGCCTGCTGCGCGCCGTTGCCGCCTTGGCCGTGGCGTTCTTCGTGTGCCTGTATTTCGCCAAGGATATCCTGGCGTTCTTGGTCCAGCCGCTGCTCGATGCTGGGCAGGATCGGCTGATCTTCACCAAGCTCTATGGCCAGTTCTTTGTCGAGCTCAAAGTGGCGCTATGGGCAGCGTTCTTCGTCAGCTTCCCGGTGATTGCGAACCAGCTATGGGCCTTCATCGCGCCGGGGCTGTACGCGAAAGAGAAGAAGGCTTTCCTGCCCTTCCTGCTGGCCACGCCACTGTTGTTCACCGCCGGCGGGGCGCTGGCCTATTATGTCGTCATGCCGACCGCGTTTCACTGGTTTCTCGGGTTTCAGGGCAACCCCGGCGGGGTCGCGATCGAGGCGCTGCCCAACAGCGAGGACTATCTCGGGCTGGTGATGCAGTTCATCCTGGCGTTCGGATTGAGTTTCCTGCTGCCGGTCCTGCTGCTGCTGCTCAATATCGCGGGAATTGTCAGCCGCGAGCAGTTGGTCAAGGCGCGCCGCTATATGATCGTCCTGGCGTTCGTGATCGCGGCTGTTGCCACCCCGCCGGACGTAATCTCCCAGCTTATGCTTGCGATCCCCTTGTGGGGCCTGTTCGAGATATCGCTTCTGATCATGCGCTTCATGGAAAAGAACGCCGCCGCCGAAGGGGAAGCTGAAGTGGCCTCCGCCGCTTCCGACTGATCGTCGCATAGGGCGGGCCTCGGGTTCGCGGGAGGGCTTGCGCACCGATCGACACAGGCCAAAAAAAACGGGGCCACGTGGCCCCGTTTTCTTTTAATGCTGAAAAAGCTGATCAGGCGCTGACCGGCTCGTCCTCGTTGCCCGAGTCGACGGCGATCACGATGCCGGCGATGATGGCGGCAGCGGCGAGGATCGCGAGGATCACCGAACCACCCATTTCCGACTCACCCGAAACGGGGGCGGCGGCACGGTCGGCGGCGATGACGGGCGCAGCAACCATCGAGGTGACGGCGGCGGCGGCAGCAAGCGTACGGAACTTCATCAAAAATCTCCTTCGAGAACTTTCGTCTTCTCGTTCGGCGGGCGTTCTAGTCTCGGCCCATCAACCCTGCAAGACGAAAAAGGTTCAACTTCCTAGCGCCGCCCGCGAAAAAAGAGCGAAATTCAGCGGCAATGTTACCGGTCGGCAACAGATTAGGGGCTGGCCGGCTGATCCTCCGGCAACAGGATCACGGCCAACGCGACCACCGCGATGCCCGCCAGGAAGAAGATGGTCCCTTGACCGGCAAGTCCGTTTTCGTCCGACACGGGTGCAGCTTCACGCGTCACGGCGGACGCCGCGATGGGAGCGCTGACCATCCCGAGCAGGGCGGCGGCTAAAGCAAATCGACGGACCATTATTCCTCCAGAAACGGTGTGCACCGGCCGCAGCCGGGGGACACACGCCGCGCGCTCTAGGCGGCGAATGCTTTCCATGGGGTTAAGGCGAAGGCGGCGCGCCTGCAAGGCTGCGGCTGGCTCAATCTGGCGAAGCGTCGCTAGGGAGCGGCGAATACTCGCGCGCCGCCCACCCAAGTCTGCAGCACCTTTGTGGCGCGCACCTCTTCCGGCGTCGCCAACAGCGGATCGCGATCAATGAGAATAAAATCCGCGCGCTCGCCAGGCGCGAGCTTGCCGAAGCGCCCCTCGGCAAACCCGGCAAACGCAGCGCCAGTGGTATAGGCAGCCAGCGCCTCTTCGCGCGTCACGCGCTGTTCGGGGCGCCAACCGCCGAATGGTTGGCCCGCCGCATCTGTCCGCGTGAAGCTCGTGGCAAGCCCAGCGAAAACGTCCGGCAGCTCTACCGGCGCGTCGGAGCCAAAGGCGAGCCGCGCACCAGTCTGCGAAATGGATTTCCAGGCATAGGCGCCAGCGAGCCGCGCTGCACCCAGTCGGGCCTCGGCCATCAGCCGGTCCGAGGTCTGGTGCACCGGCTGCATGGACGCGATGATGCCGTGCTGGCCGAATTTGGCGAGATCCGCGAGATCGACCACCTGCGCATGCTCGACACGCCAACGACGGTCGCCCTTGAAGCTGTCTGCCACCTCCGCAACAGCGTTCAGCACTTCGGCATTGGCAGCATCGCCAATCGCGTGGGCGGCGACCTGGAAATTGCCCAGCCCGGCGCGGACCAGCGTGTTGCGGAACTGGGCCGGGTTCATCAATGGCAGGCCGGTATTCCCCGGATCGTCGGCATAAGGCTGCTTGAGCCAGGCGCCGCGCGAACCCAATGCTCCATCGAGATAGAGCTTCACACCGTTGAGACGCAGCTTGTCATCGTAAAGCCAGGGTGTGGGGCCAGTCCCACCGATCAACGTCATGGCGTCGGGCCCGGCGGCGTAGGCCATGATCCGCAGCGTCAGGCGTCCTTCGTCGCCAGCCCGCCGAAAGGTCTGCCAATCCTCGATCGTGGTGCCCATGTCGGCGGCGGCGGTGATGCCGTTGCGGTGCAGGATCTTCTGCGCTTCGACCAGCGCATTGTCGCGATCAACCGGCCTTGGCGGGGGGACGACTTTGCCGACGAGGTCCATCGCGGCGTCCACGAAAACTCCTGACGGAACAAGCGATCTGCCAACCCGCTCGACCCGGCCGCCCGGCGGGTTGGCGACGCCCGGCGCAACGCCCGCGGCTTTCATGGCCGCGGTGTTCGCCCAGCCCGCGTGGCCATCGACGCGCTCCAGCCAGACCGGGCGATCTGCAACGACGCGATCAAGCTCAGCAGCGGTGGGAAACCGGCCCAGGTTCCACTTTTCCTGGTTCCAGCCGCGTCCGATAATCCAGGGGCGCGTCGGGTTGTCGCGGGCAAAGGCCGCGATCCTGGCGAGCGCCTGGTCCAGCGATGTGGTGTCGGACAGGTCCAAGGTTAGAGCACCCAAACCGACGCCCATGACGTGAAGATGCGCATCGATGAGGCCGGGCAAGAGCACGCTGCCTTTTCCGTCGAGCCGGTAGCGGACCTTGGCCGGGCGCTTGTCGCCGCGGCGCAGCACCTGCTTCACCCGCCCATCATCGTCGATCCATAGCGCCTCGAACCGTTCCACCTGCCCCTTTTCATCGACGCGGATGCCCTCGACATTGTCCACCAGTTGATCGGCAAATGCGGGGGCAGGCAGGGCAGCGAGGAGGAGGGCAGCGAGCGGCAGGCGAAACATCAGGAAACCTCGGCAATTCAGAACGCCGAGCGGGGTAGGGCAAAGCTTGCGCGGCGCAAAGGATTTCGATGGATTGCGCACCGCTTCCGCCCACCCTAAGCCGCGAGCGCATGTTCGCCACCGATCCCGCATCTCATGCCGCGACCGCGCGGCTGACTCTGGCCGATATTCGCGCCGCGGCGGGACGTATCGCCGGTGCAGTCGTGCAGACGCCGATGCTGCATTCGCAAACGCTGTCCCGCATCGCGGGCTGCGAGATCTGGCTCAAGTTCGAAAATCTTCAGTTCACGGCCGCTTATAAGGAGCGCGGCGCGCTCAATGCATTGCTGCTGCTCAGCGATCGGCAGCGTGCGCGGGGTGTGATCGCTGCTTCGGCCGGCAATCATAGTCAAGGACTGTCCTATCACGGCACCCGGTTGGGCGTGCCCGTCACTATCGTGATGCCGCGCAGCACCCCCACTGTGAAGGTGATGCAGACCGAAAGCGTCGGCGGCAAGGTCGAGCTATTCGGTGAAACGTTCGACGAAGCCTATGCCCACGCGCGCAAGCTGGAGCGGGAGCGCGGCCTCACCTTCGTGCATCCCTTCGACGATCCCGATGTCGCGGCCGGACAAGGCACCGTAGCGCTCGAGATGCTGGCCGATCAGCCGGGGCTGGACTGCCTGGTGGTGCCAATTGGCGGCGGGGGCTTGATGAGCGGGATGGCCACGGTCGCTCGTGCGCTCAATCCCGATATCGCAATGATCGGGGTTCAGGCCCGGCTGTTCCCATCGATGTATGCCCATCTGACGGGGCAGGAGATGCCTTGCGGCGGCGACACGCTGGCCGAGGGCATCGCAGTCAAGGCACCAGGCGAATTCACCGCGCAGATCATCGCCGAGCTTGTCGATGAAATCGTACTGGTGGATGAGGGCGCGCTCGAACACGCGGTGGCCCTGCTTCTGCAAATCGAGAAGACGGTGGTTGAGGGCGCTGGTGCGGCGGGCCTGGCGGCAGTGCTTTCCAATCCCGATAAGTTCGCCGGCAAGCGTGTCGGTCTGGTGCTCTGCGGCGGAAATATCGATACGCGGCTGCTCGCCAATGTCTTGCTACGGGATCAGGTCCGCAGCGGACGCATGGCGCGCTTGCGGATCGCTTTGCAGGATCGGCCAGGCGCGCTCTATCACGTGATGGGCGAATTTGCGGCGCACAACGTCAACATCATTGAAATCCATCACCAACGTATCTTCACGTCACTGCCCGCGAAGGGGCTGTTCACCGATATCGAATGCGAAGCGCGCGATGCGGACCAGATCGCGGCGCTCATGGGTGCTCTGCGCGCCAAAGGCTATTCGGTCGAAGCCTTCGAGCTCGACTGATCCGGGTCGCATGACCCGTTAACCACCCGTCCCGCGCTGGAGCTGCGACGAGGAACGGAAATTTCGTGGTTAAGCCTCTTTTACCGAGCTTTCGAAACATCCATAAGATCGCGTTAACGGGTGGCTGATGCGAGTCACCGCAGCAAGGGATTCGCCAAGGCGTGACGGCTCCGGTTCGCTTTCCGCGCTTTTTTGTGACCGCGCCGAGCCCGTGCCCCTATCTGGCGGGAAAAAGCGAGCGCAAGGTCTTCACCGAGTTGCGCGGCAGCAATGCCGACGAATTGAACGAGGCGCTCGGCAGGATCGGTTTCCGTCGCAGCCAGACGGTTGCCTATCGCCCCAGTTGCCTGGATTGCCAGGCTTGCGTCTCGGTTCGGGTCGTGGCGGGCGAATTCAGGCCATCGGCCACGCAAAAGCGGCTGATGAAGCGGCACGGGGATATCATCGTCAGCGAGTGCCGCCCCTGGGCGACGGCCGAGCAATATGAGTTACTCCAGCGTTATCTGGCCGTTCGGCATCCGGGCGGCGGGATGACGATGATGGAGGAAACCGATTTTGCGGATATGGTGGAACATTCGCCCGTATCCAGCTACGTGATCGAATATCGGGAACCCGGGGTAGGGTCGCAACCGGGCCGGCTGGTCGGTGCCTGCCTCACGGATTTCCAGGGCGATGGGCTGTCGATGATCTACAGCTTCTACGACCCTGAAGCAGAGGCGCGTTCGGGACTTGGTACCTTCATTATCCTCGATCACATCCGCCGGGCGGCGGAGCGTGGGCTGCCCTATGTCTACCTCGGATATTGGGTCGCGGGCAGCGACCGTATGCAATACAAAGTGCGCTTCCGCCCGCTTGAACGCCTCACCTCGGGCGGCTGGGAGCGAATTGGCGATGCCGAGCACGATCGGCTCATCGCCGCTGCGGCCGCCCCCCGGCGCCGCGCACTCGCTGTCGGATTGCCTGGCAAGGAGGCCGTTCCGAACGGCTATCGCGTGGCAGTCTAGCGGTACGAGAATGGCGGCGCGAGCAGCGCTGCTTTGCGGGGTCTTTATCCTCACCGCTCCGTCGCTTGCCGCGCAGGATCGCTCGACCACGCAGACGCTGGAAGATTTGATCCCGGACAGCGCGGTGGAAAATCCCGAAGCCTGGGCGCAGCAGAGCGAGGTTGGCGAGGCTGACGAAACTGCGGCTGAGGTCGATCCCGAAACGCCGCTCGATCCGCTGCCTGGCACCGCGCTCGCATGGCCCGACACGATCGAACTTCCCCCGCTGCCCGAGCTCGCCGCCGAGCCCGAGGTGCAATATGCCGATCTCGAGCTTGAAGGCCCCACGCTTGCCTTCAGCGAGGCGGCGACGACGAAGATCAGCAACGATCTGATCCTGGGTTTCCCGCAGAAGGAGCCGCCGTTTTCCGACGAGGGCGACTTCATTGACCGCTTCGCCGCGCTGTCGACGATCAAGAGCCTCGACAGCGATTCGGACAATCTCGCCCAGCTCGGCGCGCGCGCCAAGGAAGACGAAACGCTGCTTGAGAACATGCTGCGGGTCTATGGCTATTACGATGGTCGCGTCATTCGCTCGATCGGCAATGTCGAGCCGGGCCAGGCCGAGGCCAGCACCCAGCCGGTGGTGCGCTTCGATATCGTCCCGGGCGAGCGCTATACCTATGGTGCGATCGATCTCGGCAATCTGGCCGCGGCGCCCGATGGGTCGCTGCTGCGCCGCTCGTTCGAGATCCAGCCGGGCGATTTCCTCCAGAGCGACACCATCGTGCAGGAGCGGGCCGATCTTGACGTGGCGCTGGGTGAGACCGGCTACCCCTTCGCCGCCATCGCCGATCCTGAACTGCTGATCGATCACGAGCGCCGCCAGGGCGATCTGACCATGACGGTGGAGCCGCGCGGCAAATATGATTTTGGCGCGGTGGTCAGCAGTGACCCCGATTTTCTCTCCAGCGAGCACCTCGCCCGGATCGCGCGCTTCCGCCCCGGCGACACATATCAGCGCAGCCTCGAATTCGACTTGCGCCGCGCCATTCTTGCTACCGGGCTCGTGTCTTCGGTCACGCTCACTCCGCGCGAGGTCACCCCGCCGCAGGGCGATGAGCCCGGCGTGGTGGCGATGGATGTCGGCCTGCAGCGCGCCAAGCTGCGCACGATCGCCGGCGCGATCGGCTATGGCACCGAGGAAGGCTTCCGCATCGAAGGAAGCTGGGAGCATCGAAATCTCTTCCCGCCCGAAGGGATGCTGCGCGTGCGCGGCATTCTCGGCACGCAGGAACAACTCGGCGGCGTGACGCTGCGCTGGAACAATTTCCGCGGTCGCGACCAGGTGCTGACCTTCGATGCCTATGCCTCGACGCAGAACAACGCCGCTTTCGACGCGCGCACGGTAGCGCTGTCGGGCAGCTTCGAACGGCTCTCCAACCTCCTGTTCCAGAAGCCCTTCAGCTGGGCGCTCGGGGGCGAGGTGCTCTACACGGACGAACGCAACCGCCAGATCGAGATCGAAGTCCCCGATGGCCCGGACGAGGACGACGATCCGGATACAATGCTCGTCGAGCGGCCCCGACAGGAATATCTGATCGCCTCGGTGTTCGGCCGCGCCACCATCGACACCACCGACGATCTGCTCGATCCGACGCGCGGCTTCCGCCTCACCGGTTTCGTGGCTCCCGAGGCGTCGCGCACGCAGGGTGAGCAGTTCTTTTACGTCCGCACGCAGCTCGATGCGTCCTACTACCAGCAATTTGGCGACAGCGTGATCGGCGCCGCCCGAGTTCGGCTCGCCAGCATCCCCGGCGCGCCCCTGTTCGCGATTGCTCCATCGCGCCGGCTCTATGCGGGCGGCGGGGCTTCGGTGCGGGGCTACGGCTTCCAGGCGATCGGCCCGCGCGACGATATCGGCCAGCCGACCGGCGGGCGCTCGCTCAGCGAAGTCTCGCTCGAGGCCCGTATCAAGACCGGCTTCTTCGGCGGCAATCTTTCGGTCGTGCCCTTCTTTGATGCGGGCGCGGTCGGGCTCAACCCGACGCCCGGCTTCGACGCGCTCAAGTTCGGCGCGGGCGTCGGCGTGCGCTATGCCACCGGCTTCGGCCCGCTGCGCCTCGATGTCGGCTTCCCACTCAATCCCGAGCCCGAGGACAGCTTCGTCGCGGTGTATGTTTCATTGGGACAGGCCTTCTGATGGCTGACGAGGCGGCGGAGGTCGAAACCGGGGTGACCCCGGAAGCGCCCCACCAGCGCCACCATGCGCGGCGGGTCGGCAAATGGGCGCTCGGCATTGCTGGTGCGCTGGTGCTGCTGATCGTGGCGGCGGCGCTGCTGCTTAACACGCCCATCGGCCAGCGCGCGCTGACCGATCGGATTGCCGCGCAGACGCTGCCCAACGGTCTCAACATCAGGATCGGCCGGATCGAGGGCAATCTCTACGGCAAGGCGGTGCTGCGCGATGTGCGGCTGTCCGATCCCAAGGGGGTGTTCGCCACCATTCCGCGCGCGGAAGTGGATTGGCGGCCCACCGCCTGGCTTCGCAATACGCTCGATATCCGCAGTTTCGCCGCCCGCCGCGCCACTCTGCTGCGCGTGCCCGAATTCCGTCCCGGCGATCCCGATGCGCCCATACTGCCCGGCTTCGACATCTCGATCGATCGGCTGACCATCGATAATCTCACGCTTGCGGCGGGCATTGCCGGCCCCCAGGCGCAGCGCGTCGATCTCGATGGCGAGGTCCAGGTCACCGATGGGCGCCTTCTGGTGGACTCGCGTGGGCGCTTCGGCCGCAGCGACAGCTACGCTTTCCGCGTCGATGCAGAGCCCGACGGTAATGATTTCGATCTCGGGCTGGATTATCGCGCCGCGGCCGATGGCCCGGTCGCGCAGATGCTCGGGGCCGACGCGGCATGGCGCGCGCAGATCGGCGGCGAGGGCACCTGGCAGCAATGGAACGGCCGCGCGCTCGTCCGCCGCGATGGAGAGCGGTTCGCAGCCTTCCGCCTGACCAATCGCTCCGGCCTGTTCCGCCTTCTCGGCCAGGCCTATCCGGGCGAGATGCTTACCGGCCCGCTGGCCGCGCTTGCCGGCAATGCGGTGTCGATCGATGCCGCCGCGCGGATCGACGACCGGCAATTGGACGGGCGCTATATCGTGCTCGGCCGCGGACTCGATCTGCGCGCGAATGGCCTGATCGATCTGGGCGAGAACTTGGCCGACGATCTGGTCATCGCAGCCTCGCTGCGCCGTCCGCTGACCATTGCGGGAACGCGCCTCGAACAGACCCGCCTCGATGCCACGGTGGACGGGAGCTTCACCGATCTGTCGATCGATCACAATTTGCGCGTCGGCCGGCTGGTGTCTGGGACAACCCAGCTTGCCGGTTTGGTCCAGCAAGGCGCCGCAAGCTATGACGGGACGCGGTGGACGCTCCCACTCGACGCCCGCGTGGCCCGGGTGCGGACGGGAACGGCGATGCTCGATCCGCGCCTCGTCAATGGGCGCGCCACGGGAGTCATCCGGCTTACGGGCACGCGGCTCGATTCCGACCGGCTGCGCATCGCATTCCCCAACACCAATGGCGATATCACGCTTGCCGGCGATCTTTCGCGGGGAACCTACCGTGTGGATGGCATGGTCAATGCCCAGCAATTGGTGCTGGAAGATGTGGGCCGCGCCAATGGCAGCGCCAAGATCACGCTCGACATCGGCGGGCCTACCCCATGGGCGCTGGTAGCCGGGATCTCGGCTCGGATCGCTCCGGTCAGCAATGCGACTCTGGCCAATCTGGCCGGCAATTCGATAGCCGTGCGCGGCGGCCTCAACCTCGGTGCTAACCGCCCGATCACCTTCAATCGCCTGGTGGTCGACGGTTCGCGCCTGGACATGGTGCTTGACGGCCGGGTGCAGGGTGGGCGGACGACGCTGGCCGGCCGCGGGCGCCAGGCCGATTACGGTCCCTTCACGGTGGAAGCGGCAATCACCGGGGCTGGGCCGCGCGCCACGCTGGTCTTCGCCAATCCCTATCCCGCCGCAGGCCTGCGCGATGTGCGCGTTGTGTTGGAGCCGAGCGGCAATGGTTTCCGTATCGCTACCAGCGGGCAGTCGACGCTCGGGCCTTTCGATGGGGTGCTCGGCCTCACCATGCCGAGCCGCGGGCCAACGCAGGTACAGATCGACCGGCTGACAGTTTCCAATACGAGCGTAACCGGCGCCTTGACGCTGGGAAGCGGCGCCGTGACCGGCAATCTGGCGCTTGCCGGCGGCGGGCTCGACGGCACGATCGCGCTCGCGCCGCGCGGCGGGGGCCAGGGGCTGGACCTCGATTTGCGCGCTCGCAATGCCAGCTTCGGCGGAGCGACGCCGATCACCCTCGCGCGCGCCGATATCAAAGGTCAGGGCACGCTTAGCCAGGCGAACACCACTTTCAGCGGCAACGCGAGAGGCGCCGGCCTTAGCTACGGCACGCTCTTCATTGGTCGCTTCGCGGCGCAGGGCCAGCTTACCAATGGCGTGGGGCAGGTGGATGCTTCCATTGCGGGGCGCCGGGCGAGCAGCTTCGCCCTCGATCTCAACGCGCAATTTGCGCAAAGCCGCATCGCCGTTGCCGCCCGGGGAGAACTGGCGGGACGGCGCATTACCATGCCGCGCCGCGCCGTGCTTACCGCGCTTGAAGGCGGAGGCTGGCAACTGGCGCCCACGCAGGTGAATTTCGGCAGCGGGGCGATGGTAGGGCAGGGGCGCATCGGTGGCGGCGATATGCAGCTCGGGCTGCAGCTTGCCAGCATGCCGCTTTCGCTCCTCGACATCACCGGCGCGGACCTGGGCCTCGGCGGCACGATTTCGGGCATCGTCAACTACGACCGGGGGCCGGACGGGCTGCCGCGTGGTGATGCGCGGGTGATGGTCGATGATCTCACGCGCTCTGGCTTGGTGCTTGCGTCCAGACCGGTCGATCTGGCTCTGGTGGCTGATCTGTCCGCCACGGAGTTCGCCGCTCGCGCAGTCTTCCGGAATGAGGAGATCCAGCGCGGCCGGCTCCAGGCCCGCATCGCCGGCCTGCCCGGCGGCAACGATCTTGTCGAACGGTTGCGGGCCGGTCGGCTGTTCGCGCAAATGCGCTACCAGGGCGCGGCGGAAAGCCTGTGGCGGCTTGCCGCGATCGAGGCTTTCGACATGACCGGCCCGGTATCGATCGGCGCGGATGCCACCGGAACGCTGGCCGATCCGCTGGTGCGCGGTGCAGTTACCAGCGACAATCTGCGCGTCCGCAGCTCGCTTTCGGGCACTGACATCCGCAACGTCCGCCTGCGCGGCACATTCAACGGCTCGCGCCTGGCCATCCGCAGCTTCGCCGGCAAGGCCGACAACGGCGGCGATATCTCCGGCAGCGGGACGGTCGATCTCGCGGGGCTGGGCGAGCGGGTTCAGGGCCAATTCCTCCGCGTGCGCGGCCCCAGGCTCGACCTGCGCGCCGCAGCGCGCAACGCACATCTCCTCGATGCTAACGGCCTCTCCGCTACTGTCACTGGCCCCTTGCGGATCGTTTCCGACGGGATCGGCGGGACGATCGCGGGCCGCGTGCGCATCGACGAGGCAAGCTGGCAATTGGGCAGCGCTGCCAGTGCCAATCGCCTGCCGCGCATCGCCACGCGCGAAATCAATGTGCCCGACGATATCGGCCCGGCCAATGCGGCAAGCGCGCCGTGGCGCTATCTCATCAACGCCAGCGCCGACAGCCGCATAGATGTGCGCGGCATGGGTCTCGATAGCGAGTGGGGTGCCAACATTCTGCTGCGCGGCACCACGGACGCGCCCCGCATCGGCGGGCGAGCCGAGGTGGTGCGCGGCGCATACAGCTTTGCCGGAACCCGCTTCGAACTGACTCGCGGCATCATCAGCTTCGACGAGAATGTTCCGATCGACCCGCGCCTGGATATCGCCGCGGAGACAACCACTACCGGCCTTACCGTGGATGTTCGCGTCACCGGCAACGCGCAGGAGCCGCAGATCGATTTTACCTCGGTTCCCTCGCTGCCAGAGGAAGAAATCCTCGCCCGCCTGCTGTTCGGCGGTTCCATCACCACCCTGTCCGCTACCGACGCATTGCAATTGGGTGCTGCCGTCGCTTCGCTGCGCGGCGGTGGGGGCATGGATCCCATCAATCGTTTGCGCAGCGCCATCGGGCTCGACCGCTTGCGCATCGTTCCCGCCGATCCGGCCCTCCGGCGGGAGACCGGCGTGGCCTTGGGCAAGAACATCGGCCGGCGCTTCTATGTCGAGATCGTGACCGACGGCCGCGGTTATTCCGCGACCGCGCTCGAGTTCCGCGTCACCAACTGGCTGTCGCTGCTGGCGACCGTCTCTACCGTGGGGCGGCAAAGCGCAGTGGCGAAGGTCAGCCGCGATTATTGAGTGGCTCCGGGCGTCCGCCATCGGTTGAGTGACGCTCATCGGGTCTCTCCTGCGCCGGCATAGAGCGCCGCCTCCGCTTCGCGGCGGCGGACCAGACCTCGCAGCACACGCCCGCCGGCCCGGTTCCAGCGCGCGAATTCCGCTTGCGCGCCGGCGAAGTCGCCAGCGATATGGCGGCGCGTCAGCGTAGCGCGGGCGATCGCTCCGGTGTTGTAGTGAAAGCTAACCAGCGCATCGAACTGATGCTGTGAGGTCGGCGCATCGCCCAGCGCATCGTCAACGTCCCGGGCATATCGGGCCAGGTCGGCTTCCAGCCGGGCATCGCATTCCTCTTGCGTCCAGATTGTGCCGGGGCCGATCCCAGGCCCGGTTGCGCCCCAGCCTATGGTCCAGGGCTCTCCACCCGTTCCCGGATCGGGATAAGCCTCGTAGCGCCCGTCGGGTCGCAGCTTGGCGCAGCCTTCGAAGCGCTTGATGAGGGCGACGCCGTCAGGGCCGATAGTGCGCGGGATCGGCTCGTCCCCGGCGAACAGCGCAGCATCGATTGCGGCGTCGATGGCGGAGACCTCGCGCTGCCTCAGGCCGCGCCGAAGAAGCTGACGGATGATGTCGAATATGGGTTTGCGCTGCATGTTCCGACCTCATTCACCGATGGACATAACCAGATGGGTTACCAATCCCATGTAGGACAGCGATTTTTGGTCCTCGATAGGAATTGCGCAGGGTAAAATCATTCGGGCCGCATCTGACCGAGCCCGGGGCGCGAGAACCGGCTTTCGTTAGACCGCGCGAGCTTCTAAGATAGCGCGCATAAAACAGACAGGTCGCTTATTTCGGACAACCGGGGGCAGGCGACCATGTCGATTTCATTCCGTAGAATTGTGCTTACCGTAACTGCCTTGGGCGGTGCTTTTGTTGCGGGACCCGCGCTGACCCAAGGCACGGGCACGACCGTCGCGCGCTACACGCTGGATGCCGGCACGATTTCAGGCATAAGCGCCATGGGGCGCGGTGGGGGCGGCATCGGCGCGGCCATGGCCATGATGCGCGATGGCGGCGCCAGCGCCAAGGCGCATGAGCTCGTTTTACGGCTGGGCGCCACTCGCGCGCCGGCCGATGGTCCGCGCGCCCAGCACCTCCTACCCACGACGGCTCGGTTCGGACCCACGCTCCCGCTGCGCACGCCGCCGCCCGGCCGAGCGGTTCCAGAAACCTATACGCCCCCCGAAATGCCGCGCGGCCGCCTGCTGCTGTTCTGGGGCTGCGGGGAGAAGGCAGGGCCAGGCCAGCCGGTGGTGATCGATTTCGCCAGGATGGCGCGCGGGCAGATCCCGCCCGGTCTCTACGCCAAGTCATTGGCCATCGCGGAGGAGTGGCGCGTGACGCAGGCCAACAGCCGCGTTTACGGCGAATGGCCGCATGGCGAGGATCGCCAGCAGGTGCCGAGCAACGGGTCGCTGCTGGGTGCGCACAAGGTTACCGGGAACTACACGCCGGACATTGCCTTCACGCTCGACCAGGATTTCATGGCGCCGATCGCGCTGGCAAGCCGGGCGCAGCAGAGCGGCGCCTATGCGCTGAGCTGGAATTCGGTGCCAGCGGCGACCGGCTATTACGCCTGGGCGTTCTCCGCAAAGGAACAACGCGGGGGCAATGCAGGTGACATCGTGTGGTGGACCTCGTCGGCGACGCAGGCTTTCGGTGGGCCGATGTGGGACTGGCTTTCGCCCGCCGCGGTTCGCCAGCTCGTCGCGGCACGGACGGTCATGCCGCCCTCGCAGACGAGTTGCGCGGTGCCTGCCGAGGTCAAGCAGGCCGGCGGCGAGATGGTCATGGCCAGCCTCTACGCCTATGGGCCGGAGCGAAATTTCTCCTATCCGCCGCGTCCCGCCAACGCCCGGGCTGGCTGGCAGCCAGACTGGATCGCTCGTGCGCGCTTCCGCTCGATGACGATGGCGGTGTTGGGCATGGACATGGGGGCTATGAGCGGTGCGCAGGCTGCTGGCGAGAGTGGTGAGGAAAGCGCTCCTACGCCGCCGCGCAAGCCCAAATGCCGCGGCGGCCTTGCCGGTATCGCGCAGCGCGCCGCTGGCCTGTGCGAATAGCTGTCGCGTTCCGGCGGCCGACACCCTAAACCGACTGGTCGGTCGGCGGCTTTTCATGCTCGTGACGACACGCTAGAGGGTGTTTGTAGCGGTTCCGGCGCGGCGCGCCGCGCGAATATGAAAGGCGCGTTTCCGATGTCCGGCTCAGAGCCGCTGCTGATCTGCGACCTGACGCAAAGCTATAGCCCCCATGGCGGCGGGGGCATCGGCGTCTATCTGGCGGAAAAACGGCGCTATATTTCCGAGCAGACCGATCACCGGCTGCTGCAAATCGTGCCCGGCCCCGAAGACCGTGTGGTCGAGGACGGGAGGTTGATCTGGTGCGAAATCGGGGCCGAGCCGGTTCGCGGTAGCCCCAACTATCGCTTCATCTTGCGCAAGGATAAGGTGCGTGAGGTGCTGGCGCACTACCGCCCCGATATCGTCGAATCGATGTGCCCGTGGGTGCTGCCGTGGGTGGCGATCCGGCACCGCCGGGCGTTCCCAGAGACCGCGTTGGTCGCCGGCTATCATACTGATTTCCCGCAAGCCCATGTCTATCGCGTCGCCAGCGATCTGATGGGGGAGCTTGCCGGGCGCTTTTTCCGTTTCTTGAGCTGTTGCTATGGCGAGATCACATATCGTGAATTCGATCAGGTGTATTCGGTAGGCACGAGCAGCCTCCCGATGCTCGAGCGGATGAAGGTGGCGGCCCATGTGTTGCCGTTGGGCGTCGACACGACGCTGTTTCATCCCGCCCGGGCCGATCCCGCCTTCCGCGGCGAGCTGGGGCTGACGCAGATGGGTCCGCTGCTGGTGTATTCGGGGCGGCTCGACAATGAGAAATCCGCCGATGTGCTGGTGGAGATGTTCCGCCGCCTGCCACCCGAGCTTGACGCTGCCTTGGTGATGATTGGTCATGGCAAGTTGGCGGGCGAGTTGCAGGAGCGGGCTGCCGGGCTGCCGGTGGTGTTTCCGGGGTTCATCGATGATCGCGCGGCACTCGCGAGAGCGTTGGCATCCTGCGACATCTATGTCTCGGCGATGGCGAGCGAAACCTTTGGCGTCTCGGTGATTGAGGCCCAGGCATGTGGACTGCCGGTAATCGGCGTCGACGGGGGCGAGATGCGCGCCCGCGTGCCCGCTGCTACGGGCCTGCTAGGTCCTGTGGGCGACGCGGCGGCAATGGCCGCCAATGTCGTAGCGCTGTGGCGCGGCGACTGGCGTGGGGCGGGCCGGGCCGGGCGCGCAATGGTCCAGAGCCGTTACGACTGGTCAAGCACCTTCGGTCAACTGTTCGGATCGATTTACCCGGCGGCGTTGGCCAAGGCCCGCGCAAGGGTAAAGCGTGGCCCGGTGCTCATGCCGCATACGCGATTGCTGCGCGGTACCGCCTGACTTTTGACTCGGCCAGCGACCACGCTCCCTGTAAAGAACTCTTGACTGACAAGAGTTCTTTACAGTAAGCCATGCTTGTCAGCGAAGGAGCGTTCGGCTGCAGAACCGGGTGAAGCATTTCCGCGAAGCGCGAGGTTGGAGCCAGGGCGAGCTTGCCCGGCAACTCAGTGTCTCGCGGCAGACCATCAACGCGGTCGAGACTGATAAGTACGATCCCTCCCTGCCGCTGGCGCTGCGCATGGCCAAGCTGTTTGGCATTGCCGTGCCGGAGCTGTTCATCGACGACTGGAAGGAGGACGACGCATGATGCAGGTGACGACCGAAGGGCGCCGCCCCATGTGGCGCAAACATTTGGCGGGCCTTCTAGTAGGCGCCTTCATGGGCGGAGCTGGGGCCGCCACGGTCATCGCCGCCGAGGAGAGCCGTCTAATCGGAGAGATGGGCACCTCGCAGCTCATCGCGGCGCTGGTGGCGCTAGTCTATCTGCTGATGGGCGTTGCGGTAGGTGTCGGCGTCGCCGCCCCCGGCGTCGGCGCGAGGTTTCTCAATGTCGAGGATGCAGACGAGCTCAATGAGCAGCGCGCCTCGCTCATTCCCAGCGCGCTGGGCTGCGGCTTGCTCGCGACCGCCTTGTTTGTGCTGGCGCTCAGCGGACCAGGCGCGCTGCTGCCGCCCGCGGCTGGCCTCGCGATCTTTGTCGGGGCGGTGGCCGGGGGGGTCTGGTTCTCGCTGCGCTCGGCCTATGCGGCCGACGAGCTGATGCGGGCGATGATGCGCGATAGCGCGGCGGCGAGCTACTACGCGCTGTTCCTGATCCTCGGCGGCTGGGCGGTGCTGGCGCATCTGAGCTATGTGCCCGCGCCGACCATGCTCGACGTCGTGACGCTGCTGTATGGGTTGACGCTGCTCGTAACTTTCTGGGTGATCGGCCGACGCGGTATGATCCGGTAGAGGGGGGCGCGGGATTGTGCCCGCAGCCCCACCGCTCGGGTTTACATACTGTAATACATGTCGAATTCGACAGGGCAGGGGGTGGTCTCCATGCGGAGCACCTCTTCCCACTTCAGCTCGGCATAGGCGTCGATCTGGTCCTTTGTGAAGACGTCACCCTTGAGCAGGAAGACATGGTCCGCCTCCAGACTTTCGAGCGCTTCGCGTAGGGAGCCGCAGACCGTCGGCACGTCGGCAAGCTCGGCGGGTGGCAGGTCGTAGAGGTTCTTGTCCATCGCCTCGCCGGGGTGGATCTTGTTCTGTATGCCGTCGAGCCCGGCCATCAGCAGTGCAGCATAGGCAAGATATGGGTTGGCCATCGCATCTGGGAAGCGGAACTCGACCCGCTTGGCTTTCTCACCCGCGCCATAGGGGATGCGGCAGGAGGCGGAGCGGTTGCGCGCGGAATAGGCCAGCAGCACCGGCGCCTCGAACCCCGGGACCAGCCGCTTGTAGCTGTTGGTGGTGGGATTGGTGAAGGCATTGAGCGCCTTCGCATGCTTGATCACGCCGCCAATGAAGAACAGGCAGGTGTCGGAAAGGCCGGCATAGCCGTTGCCGGCGAAGGTAGGCTTACCCTTGTCCCAGATCGACATGTGGGTGTGCATGCCGCTGCCGTTATCGGCCTTGATCGGCTTAGGCATGAAGGTCGCGGTCTTGCCGTAGGCATGCGCCACCTGGTGCACGACATACTTGTAAATCTGCATGTTATCGGCAGTTTCGACGAGCGTACCGAACGTGAGGCCGAGCTCGTGCTGCGCCGCGGCTACCTCGTGGTGGTGCTTGTCGCAATTGAGGCCCATCTCGATCATTGTGGACACCATTTCCCCACGGATATCGACAGCGCTGTCCACAGGCGCGACGGGGAAATAGCCGCCCTTGGCACGCGGGCGGTGCGCCATGTTACCGGCCTCATATTCGCGGCCGGTGTTGGTGGGGAGCTCGATATCGTCGATGGCGTAGCCGGAGCCGGCATAGCCGTCCTCGAAGCGGACATCGTCGAACATGAAGAACTCGGCTTCCGGCCCGACATACACGGTGTCGCCGATACCGGTCGATTTGAGAAAGTTCTCCGCGCGCTTGGCGGTGGTGCGGGGGTCGCGCGAGTACCAGTCGCCCGATGACGGCTCCACAATGTCGCAGAACAAGATCAGCATCGGTTCCGCGCTGAACGGATCGACGATAGCGCGGCCGAGGTCGGGCTTTAGGATCATGTCGCTCTCGTTGATTGCCTTCCACCCGGCAATGGATGAGCCGTCGAACATCAGCCCGTCCTCGAGCTGATCCTCGTCGAGTGTCTTGGCGACCATGGTCAGATGCTGCCACTTCCCCTTGGGGTCGGTGAAGCGCAGGTCCACCCATTCGATACCATCGTCCTCGATCTGCTTGAGAACCTTCTTGGCATCCGACATCGTATCTCTTCCTTCTGGCTCCCCTCCCGCTTGCGGGAGGGGCTGGGGGTGGGAATGGTGGAGAGCGAGCCTGTTGGGCCCACCCCCCGACCCCCTCCCGCAAGCAGGAGGGGGAGGGAGCTAAATCGCGTCGTCGTCGCGCTCGCCGGTGCGGATGCGAAGCGCGCTCTCAACCGAATAAACGAAGATCTTACCATCGCCGATGCGGCCGGTCTGCGCGGCGGCGGCGATCGCCTCCACCGTGCGATCTGCCAGCGCGTCGGGCACGACCACTTCGAGCCGAACCTTGGGCAGGAAATCGACGACATATTCTGCGCCGCGGTAGAGTTCGGTGTGGCCCTTCTGGCGCCCGAAGCCCTTAGCCTCGGTCACCGTGATGCCGGACACGCCAACCTCGTGCAGCGCCTCCTTCACCTCGTCCAGCTTGAACGGTTTGATGATGGCTTCGATTTTTTTCACACCGCCCCCGGGTTGCTGACCGCCGCCCGATCCCGGCCGCGCATGCGCGATAGGTTCCAAGAATCGTGCCAAGGCCGAACCCAAGGCCTATACCATGTAACCGCGCGTGCAAGGGTGCCTCGGCGCAAGAATTGCTCAGCCACGACTGTCGGAGGCGAAATGATGCGCGGCGAGGCGGTGAAGGCTGCTCAATCACCAGGCGCCACCTGCCTAATTTTCGGGCAGTAGCAGCCCGGTGGTTTCCAGCAGGCCGCACATCAGGTTGAGCGACTGTATGGCCGCGCCGCTGGCACCTTTGCCGAGATTGTCGAGCACCGCGATCAGGCGCGCGTGGTAGCCGCCCTCATTGCCAAACACGAACAGGCTCATGGCGTCGCTGGCCGGGTCCTCGCACCGCAACACGAGCTCGTCCGGCGCTTGATCGCGGTCGCCCACCGCTATGATCGAGGACCCCGCGTAGAATTCCTGCAACGCCGCGCGCAGAAGGTCAGGTGTCAGCTCATGCGGCATCGCTCCTAGGTGCAGCGGGACCTCCACCACCATGCCGCGATAAGCCGGCACAACCGCAGGCGCGAAGATGACGTCATGTTCGAGCCCAGCATGCAGTTTCATCTCGGCCTGATGCTTGTGGTGTAGTCCGAGCGCGTAGCTGCGGAAGGCGATATCCGGCTCGGTTTGCTCGAAGCGCTCGATCAATGCCTTGCCGCCGCCCGAATAGCCGCTGACGGCGTTGACGGTGTAGGGCCAGTCCGCCGGCAATAGGCCGACCCGCACGAGCGGCGCGACCAAGGCGAGGAAGCCGGTGGGATAGCAGCCGGGGTTGGTCACCAGTTGCGCCTGCGCCACTGCGTCGCGCCCGACCAGTTCGGGAAAGCCGTAGGTCCAGCCTTTGGCCACTCGATGTGCGCTGGAAGCATCGATGACCCGCGTGCCGCTTGCAGGGTCGATCAGTGCCGCGGCTTCCTTGGCCGCTTCGTCGGGCAGGCACAGGATTGCGATATCCGCCTCGTTCAGCGCTTCGCGGCGGGCGGCCATATCCTTGCGCTTTGCTTCGCCGAGCGTGAGCAACGAGAACTCGCTACGACCGGCCAGGCGGTCGAGGATTTCGAGGCCCGTGGTCCCGGCGGCTCCGTCAATGAAAATGGCGTGGGGCATTGTCCGACACTCCCCTGATGCGTTCGCCCCGGTTCCATCGAAGAGCGTTCCGTGCACGAACGGGTTTTGCTCAAAGCGTCAGCCTCGTCGCAGCATGGCGACCGGCAGATAGCCAACGCAACCATCCTCGCCAAGCTGGCCCCAGGCCCATTGCCCGGCGATGTCGAGCACGTTGAAGGTCGTGCCCGCAGCCACCTCTTCGCGCACCTCGCCATCGGCGCGCGGTGCGGTGACAAGCTGCGACGCATCAGTCAGCACATAGGGCAGTGGCTCGGCGTAGTGCGGCACGAATACCTTGCCGGCAAGGCGGATGTGCGCGAGGTCGCCACGCGCGGGCCAATGCGCGGAATCGAGCTTCTCGCTCGGCCCCGTCAGGGTGAGTTCTCCCTTAGGGGCCCCGCTCACGAAAAAGATACCCATGCCATCGGAGCGGCGCGCTTAACGCCGGTATGGTGCGGGAGCAAGCCGGGCGCGGAGGATTGTCCCGGACCAAGCCATCAGGCGAAGCGCTGCCGGATCATGTGCCATGCCGCGCGCAGCCCCAGCGCTTCGCCACCGCGCGGTCGGCCGGGCTTTGCCACCGGGCGCCAGCCGAAAGTATCGAAGTGCGCCCAATCGAGACCGTCGGCGACGAAGCGGTCGAGAAACAGCCCGGCGACGCTCGCGCCCGCAAAACCATTGGTGTGGGTGTTGTTGAGGTCAGCAATATCGGAGTTGAGATACTCGCGATAAGCTTCGGGCAGCGGCAACCGCCACACAGCATCGTCCACCGCCAGCCCCGCGTCCAACAGCGCCTGGGCGGTCTCGTCGCGCCGCGCCATCAGCGCCGGGAGGTCCGGGCCCAACGCCACGCGCGCCGCGCCGGTCAACGTGGCGAAATCGATCAGGAGCTCGGGCTTCTCCTCGCTCGCGCGGGTCAGTGCGTCGGCGAGGATCAGCCGGCCCTCGGCATCCGTGTTGCCGATTTCGACTCTGAGACCCTTGCGGCTGGCCAGCACATCGCCGGGGCGAAAGGAATTGCCGGCGATCGCGTTCTCGACCGCGGGCACCAGGCAATTCAACCGGACTTTCAAACCCGAGCCCATCACCAACTCGGCCAAAGCAAGCGCATGGGCCGCGCCGGCCATGTCCTTCTTCATTAGGAGCATGCCGGTAGTCGGTTTGATGTTGAGACCGCCGGAATCGAAGCAGACCCCTTTGCCCACGACCGCCAACACCGGCGCGTCTTCCGCGCCCCAGGTGAGATGGATCATCCGGGGGGCATGGCTGCGCGCCGCCGCGCGCCCCACGGCGTACACCATGGGGTAGTCCCTCTCAAGCGCATCCCCCTGAGAAACCGAGAGTTTCGCGCCATGCGCCTTGGCAATCCGCTCCGCCTCGGCCTCCAGCGCGGCGGGCCCCATGTCCTCCGCCGGCGTGTTGACGAGGTCGCGCACCAGCACCACGGCGCGGGCCTCCGCCAGCGCCGGCGCGATGGCTTTTGCGTTCTTGGTAAGCAGGATGCGCGGGCCTACCGAACAGTCGGTCTGCTTGTATCGGTCGAAGCTATACTGCCCCGTCTGCCACCCGTGCATCGCCGACCCCGGCGCCCCTTGCGCAAGGCGGTAGCTGCCTGCGGGAAGCACCTCGGCCAGCTTCGCGAGGCACCAACTCGACAGCTTGGCAGGATCGGCCACCCCGCCGACCGCGAACCAGCCATCGCCATCGGGCACGATGGCGGTCTGGAAAGACCCGCCCTCGAACTTCTGCGCCGCAAGCGTCGCCCGCTGCGCCGCAGACAGTCCGCGCGCAAAGGCGGCAAAGCCATCCTTGTTGACGAGGTGAACGGAAACGGCCGCCTGCCCGCGATCGGGCTGGATCAGGTCGGTGTTATCGGACATTATCGGGCGGCCTCGAAGCGAAGGATCATCATGCGCGCAACGCTGTTCCTCATTCCGCTCGCCCTGTCGAGTGCAGCCTGCTCCTCGCCGGCCGAGATGGAGCAGGCGACGGGCGTTGAGAATGAAGCCGCGCCCCGCGCTCTTGCCCGAGCCGACGCCGAAGCAGCCTCCACCTTCGAAGACGACGAAGAGCGCGACGGCGGTAGCCGTGAGTTCAGCTACGGCTGGCCCGCCGCGGTCGCAGCGGAGTCCGCCCTGGCGCGGATGCTGACCGCCGAGCGCGACCGCATCTTGGCGCAGGAGAAGGCCGAGTGGACGGAAGCCCTGTCGGATTCGCCCGAGGATTGCACTCCCTGCCGCAACCGCTCCTTCGCCAAGGAATGGAAGGTGGTCGCGAGCACCCCCGGCTATCTTAGTCTGTCGGGCGATTTCTCCAGCTATACCGGCGGAGCTCATGGCATGTACGGGCTGCAATCGCTGGTATGGGACAAGGCGAAGCAAGGCGCGATGAGCGGGGCCGATATGTTTCGCTCGCCCGAAGCTCTGGATGTGGCGCTCGGCTGGCGCCTGTGCAGCGCGCTCAATGCCGAGCGGGCCAAGCGGCGCGGCGAGCCCGTTCCCGCAATGAGCGAAGACATGTTCGACCGCTGCGTCGGGACCGCCGAGGCAACCGTGCTGGTCGGCTCATCGACCGGCAAGGCATTCGACCGGCTCGGCATCTGGTTCGGGCCCTATGTTGCGGGGCCCTATGCGGAAGGCGCTTACGAGCTCGACTTCCCCGTCGATGCTGGGGTGCTGCGCGCCGTGAAGCCCGAATTCGCCGCCGCCTTCGCCGTCAAACGGTAGCGACACGCGCGGCGGTGGCTTTTCGGGACCGCAGTCGCTACATGATCCCTATGACGGAGTATCAGACGATCGACGGCCGTGAGACGGTTTACCGCGACGGCACCATCAAGCTGCATGGGCCGGAAGGTTACGAGGGCATGCGCCGGGCTGGGCAGCTTGCCGCGCGCATCCTCGATGAGATTGCTCCGATGGTGGTGCCCGGCGTGACCACGGCGGCGCTCGACGATGCGATCCGGCAGATGATGCTCGATGGCGGTGCGGTGCCAGCAACGCTGGGTTACCGTGGCTATACCCATTCGAGCTGCATTTCGCCCAACCACGTGATCTGTCACGGCATCCCCGGGGAGAAGACGCTCAAGGACGGGGACATCGTCAATATCGACGTCACCCCGCTGCTCGACGGCTGGCATGGCGACACCAGCCGCATGTTCCTGGTCGGCGACGTGCCGCTGCGCGCGCGGCGGCTGGTCGAGGTGACCTATGAATGCCTCATGCTCGGCATCGAGCAGGCCAGACCCGGCAATCGCTTGGGCGACATTGGCGCCGCGATCGAAGAACACGCCCGCCAGCACCGTTATGGCGTGGTGCGCGAATTCTGCGGCCACGGGGTGGGGCGCCTCTTCCACGATGCGCCCGAAGTGATCCATGCCGCGCGCCCTGGGACGGGCCCGGTGCTCAAACCCGGCATGTTTTTCACCATCGAACCAATGATCAACGCCGGCAGGCCGCACGCCAAGATGTTGAGCGATGGCTGGACTGCGGTGACCCGCGACAAATCGCTTTCCGCTCAGTTCGAACATTCGATTGGGATTACCGAGGACGGCTGCGAGATTTTCACGCTGAGCCCAGGCGGGCTGCACAAGCCGCCTTATTGACCTGCCACGGGCTATGCGTTTGCCCGGCGGTGTATGTCTTGGTTTGTGATCCGACAGGCTTACTCAACCGGCTCCGAATTCTGGTCCGACATCCGGTCGTCCTGAGCCTGTCGAAGGACGAGAGGCGATACGCCTGAGCGCTTATCGGCAGTATCTCGCCTTGATGGGAACCGGCCGCTGCCGGCGGGGCTTGAAGGCCCATGAGCTTCGAAGTCATCTTTGCCATTGCCTGGGCCTTCATCCTCGGGGCTGGCGGTGCTCTGCTCACGAAGATCGGGCCATGGTATCGCAATCTGCGCAAACCAAGCGGACAGCCGCCGGATTGGTTGTTCGGTCCGGCCTGGGCGATCATCCTGGGCCTTGCCGGCTGGGCGTTCGTGCTGGCCTGGCGCGGCGCCCCCACTGCCGAGGACCGCAGCCTGCTGGTCGCGCTTTATGCCCTGAACGGACTGTTTCACATGCTGTGGTCACCGTTGTTCTTCACCGCCCGGCGCCCCGATTGGGCTTTGGCCGAGATACCTTTCCTATGGGCCTCGGGTCTGGCACTCTGTCTCGCGATGAGCGCCTGGTCGGCGCGCGCGAGTTGGCTCCTCATCCCTTATCTCGCTTGGGTGACATTCGCCGCGATACTCAACATGAAGATCGTGCAACTTAACGGCCCCTTCGGACGCCGCGACAACAGCTAGCCGAAGAGACGTTTGAACAGACCGCGCTGGCCGGGGCTTGGTGCCGTCTGCCCGGACAAATCGAACAGATAGGTGCCGAACAGGGCGGCCTGCTGCTTGGTCAGCAGCACGCGCAGCACGTCGGGTGTGCGATCATGGGCGGCGGCGGTGGAAGCAACCGTCTCGATCCGCAGCAGGAGCGTGCTGCCAAGGTCCTGATGCGACCAGCCGACCAATGCACCGTGACTGTCCATATGTTCCTCCCAGCCGGACACGCGCAATTGGCGGATCATCCGAACAGGCGGCATACTGGGCAAGCGAAAAGCGTCTAGCCTTCGCGCGCCGCTCGGACGGCCGCGCCGGCGGCAATGGGGCATAGCGCTGTCAGGCCAAGGCTGATCGCCGCAGTCAGCACTAGCGCGGCCGGATCGTTGGGGCGCGACAGCACGCCGGCGCCAAAGATCAGGATCGGGATCGCAAGGGGGATCACCATCAACCCCGCCAGCGCCGCCCCGCCGCGCAGGCTTGCGGTGAGAGCAGCAATGGCAAGGCCAATTGCCGCGAGCCCAGGCGTGCCAGCGAGCAGTCCAAGCAGCAGGGCGCGCAGGGTCTGGCCAGACAGCCCCAGAAGCGCGGCAGCGGGTAGGGTGGCGACGAGCAGCAGCGGCGCGAACGCCAGCCAATGGGCGAGAAGGCGGCTCGCCATCGCCAGTTCCTCGGACACGCCGCGCAGATGAAGCTGGTCGAAGACGCCGCTTTCCAGATCGGAAGTCACAAGACGTTCGAGGGGCAGGATCGCGGCCAGCAGCGCTGCCACCCAGATCACGCCCCCACCCGTGCGCGCGAGCAGCGCTGGATCGGGGCCGACGGCGAAAGGGTAAAGCATCGCCACAGCGACGAAGAACAGGAGTGGCAGCAGCGTGCCGCCACGCCGCCCGCCGGGGAGTAGAGTCGCGATATCGCGATGGAGCAGAGCGCGGAACATCAAGCCCCTCCCCCTTGAGGGGAAGGCTGAATGGGGGTTTGGAACGCCAACGGGACGTCAGACCTTGCGGCCTCTGTTGCCCACCCCTCGATTCCCTCCTCGTTACGGAGGGGAGGGATGTATTCCGCCAACGACAGCGTCACGAAGCCGCCAGAGGCAAAAGCCTGGTGGCTTGCGATCACGGCCAGCCCACCGCTGGCCAGATGCCCGGCAACCAGGGCCTCGAACTGTTGCACTCCGGCGGCATCGAGGCCGTTCAGAGGCTCGTCGAGCAGCCAGATGGGGGCGCGCTGGGCGACGAGGCGGGCGAGCGCCGCGCGTTTCTTCTGCCCCGTGGAAAGATAGCGCACCGGCACGTCGCGCAGAGCGGCAAGCCCAAGCCGTTCCATCGGTGCGTCAGCGCCATCGAGCGCACTCCAGAAGCCGAGCGCCGTTTGCAGATCGACCTGCATGTCGAGCGCATGGCGTTCATCGAGCAGGCCGATCCGCCCCGCCCGATGGATAGTGCCGGAAAAGGGCCGCAGCAGCCCCGCCAGCATACGGATCAGGCTCGATTTGCCGATTCCATTCGCCCCCGTCACATGCAGCGCCTCGCCCGGGCCGAGACTGAGCGAGAGCCCGCGGAACAGCACTCTTTCGCCGCGGCGGCACGCGAGGTCGGTGGCGGCGAGGCGGGCGGTCATGAGAACCAGCGCATATGGACGGCGGCTGCGCCTGCCAAGGGCGCCGCTGCGGGACGGGGGTTTATTTGCTCTGGCAGGTGGCTCGCGGGTCGGATAGCTCGGGCGCGCCTCGACGTGGGGCGGATTTCAGCCAAAGGAGTGACAGCGTGGCGGTGGACATCCCCCCTTTGACCGAGGAGGAGCGCGATCACTGGCTCACCGTGCTTCCCAACTGGAAGCTGGCTCGCGAAGGGCTGGCGATCCGGCGCAGCTTCAAGTTTGAGGAATTCTCGGAGGCTTTCGCCTTCATGACCCGGGTGGCGATGCTGGCCGAACAGCGCGATCACCACCCGGAATGGTCTAATGTCTACAACAGGGTAGAGATCGAGTTGACCACGCATGACGCCGACGGATTGTCGCGCCGTGACGTAGAGATGGCCAAGAAGATCGACGCTTTGATCGACTGATCAGCGCCCCAGCGCGCGGGTCGATGTGCGCATTTCCTTGCGCAGCCGGCCAGGCATCCAGCGCGATGCGAAGCGCAGGCGGCGGGCGGTCGCGCCGACCAGCGTGTGGAGCTCCTGCCCGTGGACCGCGGCCCAGGCGGCATCGCCCACAGCGGCGGCTGGGGTGATCTCCAGCCCCGCTTCCTTCACCCGGCTGCGGATATCTTCGTTCGCGGCACGGTTGGGGGTGTGATCTAGCAGGGGCGTGTCGATAAAGCCGGGCATCAGCGAGCGCACCGCGATGCCATCCGCTGCCCATTCGCCATCGAGACTTTCGGTGATGGCGCGCACGCCGAATTTGGTTGCCGAATAGACGCTGGCCCCGGGCGTGCCGTAAATGCCGGCCGCGCTGGCGGTGTTGAGCAGGCAGGAGCCGGTCGCGGTTTTCTTGAGCCAGGGATATGCGGCCTGCGCGCCGAACAGCACGCCCTTGAGGTTGATATCGAGGCAGCGTTCGATCTCTTCGACGCTGTTCTCTATCAGCGAGCCGCCGAGCGGAATGCCGGCGTTGTTGGCGACGACATCGATCCGCCCGCCGGCGGCAGTGGCGAAGCCGTCGAGCGCCTCGTCCCAGGCCGCCCGGTCGCGCACATCGAAGCGGTGCGAGAAGGAGTAGCCGCCGGGAAGCAGCGCTTCCGTGCCGGCCATGCCCTCCTCGTCGATATCGCCCAGGCCCACGAACCAGCCTTCGCGGCCGAAGCGCTCGGCAATGGCGCGGCCGATGCCCGATGCGCCGCCGGTGATGAAGATCGCCTTGCGCATTGATCCCTCCCTCTACGCGAAAGCCGCGCGAGGTGCCCCCGCGCGGCTCCCAGTTCTTGCCCGCTATCGCGGCCCGGTCAACCGCCGGTGGCTGCGGTCGCGCTCAGCCCGTTCACATGCTGGGCCCCGGTCACGATCTGCGCGGTCGATTTGCTCACCGCGTCACCGATGGGCTCGGCCCGGCCGCCGAGGCAGGGCGCGAGGAAATTCTCGGTGACGGCGTTGAAGGCGATCCGGTTGTTGGGTTTGGCAAAGCCGTGCCCTTCATCCGGGAACAGCACATAGGTGACCGGGATGTTCGCCTTCTGCATGGCAGCGACGATCTGGTCGCTTTCCGCCTTGTTGACGCGCGGATCGTTGGCGCCCTGGCCGATCAGCAGAGGCTTGTTGATCTTGTCCGCAGCATAGAGGGGGCTCATCTCCTTGAGCGCGGCAAGACCCTCGGGCGTGGTGGGATTGCCCATGCGGTCGTGGAACTGACGCACGATCGGCACCCAATAGGGCGGGATGGTCTTGAGCAGCGTTTCCAGGTTCGACGGGCCCACGATATCCACGCCGCAAGCGAACTTGCCCGGATAGAAAGCGAGATTGGCGAGCACGGCGTAACCGCCGTAGCTGCCGCCCATGATCGCGGCCTTGTCTGCCGTGGTGATACCCTGCTGGACTGCCCAATCCAGCGCATCGTGCAGGTCGTACTGCATGGTCGTGCGCCACATCTTGTCGCCGGCGCCGATGAACTTCTTGCCGAAGCCGGTCGAGCCGCGGAAGTTGACGCTCATCACTGCATAGCCGCGGTTGGCCAGCCACTGATGCGTGGGGTTGTAGCCATAGCCATCGCGCGCCCAAGGTCCGCCATGGACATTCATCACCAGGGGAACCGGGCGGTCGGGCACGCCGTCGGAATTGCTGTCGCTGCCGGGGGGCAGGGTGAGGTAGCTGGTGAGCGTCAGCCCGTCGCGGGTGCGGATCTCGCGCGCATACATCGGCTGCAGGGGCGCGCCGGCGAGGTCAGGCCGGCTGACATAGAAGGGCGTCAGGGTGCCGGCCTGGCGGTCGTAGATGTAAGAACTGCTCGGCCCGGTGACCGGGTCATTCCAGACGATCCACTTCGTATCGTCGTCCGTGCCCGATTGGACGCCCCAATCGCCCTCCAAACGGCTGTCGAGGAAGTCGAAGGAGGCTTTCACCTTGGGATCGAGCGCGGTCCATTCGTTGCGGAGGTAATTGACCGAATAGGCCTTGACCTCGCCCGTCACAGGATCGCGCAGCGTGCCGCCGAGGTCCGCGCGGGCGTTCTCGGCAATCAGCGTCTTGCGGCCGGTGGCGACATCCTGGGCGTAGAGCGCAGCAGTGTCGCGGCCACGGCTGTCGAGCCAGTACAGGATACGGCCATCGGTGGTGAAGCCGGCCGGACGCGTGGTCAGCGCATCGTCGAGCGTCGTGCTTTCGATCGGCTTGTCGGCGACCTTGCCGCCCATGATCGGGAAGAAGTCGGTGCCACCCTGCTCATTGGGCCGCGTCGCCATCCGCAAAGTGAGCGTGTTGTCGGCAAGAAAGCCCGAATAGCTGTCGTTGCGCATGACCAGCGTGGTCTTGCCGGTGTTGAGGTCGAGCAGGTGAACGTCATGATACCGCGCATCGCGGTTGTTGAGCCCGACCAGGACCTTATCCTTCTGGACGGTTGAGGCCCCCACGATCTGCACCCGGGTTTTCTCGAACGGGGTGAGGGTGGTTTCGGTGCCGCTCGCGACATTGACGCCATACAACAGGAAGTTCTCGTCACCGCCCTTGTCGCGGATGTACATCACGCTCTTGCCGTCGGGCGCCCAGAAATAGCCTGCTGGCGGCCGGTCGCTGATATTGGTCAAACGCCGTGCCGAATTAGGGTCGCTCACCGGCGCGACGAACACGTTCAACACGCCGTTGTGCGGCGCCATCCAACTCAGCCACTTGCCGTCGGGGCTGATCTGGCCGCCTGTCTTGACGGGATTGCCGAACAATACCTCGCGGGGGATGAGGGGCGCATTGACCGCGAAGGGAGCGGCCGCAGGGGCAGTGGCAGTGGATGCGGTCATCGGCTCCCCATCGGTCATGGTTGCGCAGCCGGCCAGGCTCACCGATGCGGCGGCGGCCAGCAATGCATTACGAAAAATGCTACTCATCAAACTCTCCCCTGTGCGAACTGTGTTAGGACATTAGGACGCGACAAGTTGCGGTGCAACCGGCCTTTTCCAGAGGCTGAAGGCCGTTGAGGATAGTCACAAGGCCGGATTGTTATAGCAATGCCAGGTAAAGATGGCGGTGGCGCCGCGGTATGGGCGCCACGCTTCAGCCAGCGCTCGCGTCGCCTTCTCATCCGGCCGGGACGGCAGCTCCAGGATTTTTGCCAGTGCCGCCTGCACCGCCAAGTCGCCGGCGGGCCAGATGTCGGGGCGACCCTCGGCAAACAGGAGATAGATTTCCGCCGACCAGCGCCCGATCCCCTTGATCCGCGTCAGCTGTGCGATGGCCTCTTCATCGTCCGACGGCAGGGCATCGAAGTCGAGCTCTTCGGCCATTACCAGTTCGCAAAGGCTGCGCGCATAGCCCTGCTTCTGGCGAGACAGGCCGCAGGCGCGCAAAGCGTCAAAATCGCGCGCCAGCAGTTCCTGCGGATGCATCGCGGCGCCAAGTTCAGTTTCGAGCTTGTTCCACACCGATGCGGCGGCGGCCACCGAAACCTGCTGGCCGACGATTGTGCGCAATAACGTCTGGTATCCGGTAGGCCGGAGGCGGGGCTCGGGATACCCTGCCTTTTCCAGCGCACGGGCCATGCCCGGCTCGCGCGCCGCCACCGCATCCAGCCCTTCGCGCAATTGTTCGCTCGTCAGTCCCATCCGAGTTCCTTGCCAAAAACTGGTCGCGTGCTAGCAGCCCGCCCGCCGCCATGCCACGGGGCCGCACCACAGGAGCCGAAGACAATGCCCAGATTGATCGTCACCACTCGCAGCGGCGACACTTCTGAGATCGCGGTGGGCGACGGGCTGACGGTGATGGAGGCGATCCGCGACAATGGCTTCGACGAGCTTTTGGCGCTGTGCGGCGGATGCTGCTCCTGCGCTACGTGCCACGTCCATGTGGACCCAGCTTTCATGGATCGTTTGCCGGCCATGAGCGCCGATGAGGACGATCTGCTCGAAAGCAGCGACCATCGTGTCGCCACGTCGCGGCTATCGTGCCAGCTTCCCTTTACGGCTGACCTTGACGGGCTTAAGGTTGCTATCGCGCCCGAAGATTGATGTTGCTTGGCCGTTCAGCTTGGAGCGCCTAGCTGGGCCATGATGGCTTCGATACTCCCGCCGCCGGCACGCGAGCAAACGCTCGATCTCATCGGCAACACTCCGCTCGTTCGCCTGGCAGGTCCCAGCGCGGCAGCGGGCTGCGAAATTTACGGCAAATGCGAATTCCTCAACCCGGGCGCGAGCGTCAAGGATCGCGCGGCGCTGGGCATTGTTCGCGATGCCGAAAGCCGGGGGGAGCTGGCGCCCGGCGGTTGCGTCGTCGAGGGCACGGCAGGGAATACCGGCATCGGCCTCGCGCTGGTCTGCAACGCGCTGGGCTATCGTTGCGTGATCGTGATGCCCGACAATCAGAGCCGCGAGAAGATGGACACGCTGCGCGCGCTCGGGGCCGAGTTGGTGCTGGTGCCGCCGACGAAATATTCCGATTGCAATCACTTCGTTCATACCAGCCGGCGCCTGGCGGAAGAGACGCAAGGCGCCGTTTGGGCCAATCAGTTCGACAATATCGCCAACCGCCGCGCGCATATCGAGACGACAGCAGCCGAAATCTGGGCGCAGATGGAGGGGCGCATAAACGGCTTTACTTGCTCGGCAGGCACCGGCGGGACCATCGCGGGGGTTGGCTTGGGATTGAAAGCCTTCGATCCCGAAGTAACCATCGCGCTGACCGATCCGCACGGGGCTGCGCTGTATTCTTATTACGCGACCGGCGAGCTCAAGGCCGAGGGCAGTTCGCTTGCGGAAGGCATCGGGCAAAGCCGAATTACCGGCAATCTCGAAGGTGCGCCTATCGACAGGCAGTACCGCATTTCCGATGCCGAGGGGCTGGAATGGGTAGCGCGGCTCCTGCGCGAAGAGGGGCTGTGCTTGGGCTTGTCGAGCGGCATCAACGTTGCCGGCGCAGTGGCCTTGGGGCGTGCGTTGCGTAGCGACGGCGTCGCTGAGCCACGCATAGTAACTATCTTGTGCGACACGGGTTTTCGTTATCTATCAACGCTGTACAATGCTGATTGGCTGCGAGCAAAGGGATTGCCGGTCTTCGATTGGCTGACACGGGATTGACGGTTTGATCATTCCCGATAGGTTCAACCCTATGGCGCGGACCCTGCGATCCCGTGCGCCGGCCCGGCCCGGCGCTGCCAATGAAGCGCTGGCCGAAGCGCCGCTCGGCGGCAATCGGGCGGAAGCGATCCGCCGCCTGCAGATGGGCGTGCTGGGCGTGGTGGCGGTGCTGATGCTCATCGGGCTGGCGAGCATTATCAAGGATCGCGCTACCCAGACCGATAGCACCGCGGTTGCGGAGGCGGCAGCCACCACTGCGCCGACGGCACCGACCGGCGGGGCGGACCCCTTGGCCGAGGCTGGCGTTGTCCCCGACATCCCCGCACCTGGGGCCGATCAGACCGGCTCCGCGCGACCGGCGCCTTCCACGGCGGCTGCACGCCCGGCTCCGTCCGAATAACTTGGATGATCGCTAAAGCCTTTCGGTCATGGACGCTCGCCATAGCGCTCGCTGGGGCCAGCACCGGGTGCAGCGCCGCGCCCGACGACGCGACGCCAGACCTGGCAACCGCGCGGCTGGGCTTGATGACCAGCCTGCCGATTTATTGGCCGGAAGCTCATGACGTGGGCGAACTGCTGGAGAATGGGCAAAAGATTGGGCAGGCCCGAAAAGCGCTGGAGACACGCTATTCGCTTGAGCCGCTCGATACGCTCGAGGCTGATACTCTGCGCGGCTATGATCGGCTGCTGCTTGCCCAGCCGCGAGCACTTTCGCCAAGCGAGAATGTCGCGCTGGATCGCTGGGTTCGAGATGGGGGGCGCTTGCTGCTCTTTGCCGACCCCATGCTGACCGTGCATTCCCATTTTGCGGTGGGCGACAAACGGCGGGCCCAGGATGTCATTCTGCTTTCGCCGATCCTCGCCCACTGGGGTCTGGAGCTGACATTCGATCCCGATCAGCCTCCGAGCGAACGGCAGGTGGAAGTGGAGGGCATCGTCCTCCCGATTGCGCAAGCAGGCGCGTTCGAGCTCCGGCCAGGGGGAGGATGCGACATTGCCAAATCCCGTATTCTGGCTCGGTGCAGGATCGGGCGCGGTTCGGTAACGTTGGTCGCCGATGCTGCTGTGCTCGACGAATCAGAAAGCGACGCGCCGCTGCGGGCGCGAGCTGTCGAGCAGCTTTCCAAGCTAGCCTTCGACTGATTGCCAGAGAGCGACCCGCGCAGGGGCGCCGCTACCTTCTACCAAGACACGGGAAATTGCGGGAACGCGTTGCGACGCGGGTGCGGACTGTGTGGGGGCGTCTGGCACACGATCGACGTTCGCAAACCTGAGGTAGCCACCGCGCGCGGCAAATTGTCGCAGGAAGACAACGCTTTGTGGATAAATCCCGCGATATCCCCTAAATATCCCTTTCATCCCCGGCGCTCCCAATATATTCCTAGCTGACATCGGACAGGGTGATCTGGGTCGAGTCTCCGTGCGGGGTGTGCGGAGGCTGGATGCGCGCGCCGCGCAACCAGGTAGCCGGGCCGGGCAAGGGTGCCGAGGGGACGGGCGAGCGTGGCTTTCGCGGGATATAGTGGACAAGCCTATGCGCCTGCCGGCGATAAGGGCCGCTATGTCCTCCCGCCGCTGTTCCGCAAGGCGGTGCGCGAGAGCAGCGATGGGCGCGTGCTGTGCCTGGCCAAGCATGACCGATGGGCCTGCCTCGTCGGCTTCGGTCTGTCGCGCAAAGCCGAGCTGGAAACTCAATTGGATCGAGAGGAAGAGCTGGCGTACCGCGCGGGCCGCGATTTCGACCGCGAGACACGGTCGAGCCAGCTGAACGGCTTCGTCGAGCTGCCGTTCGACGACAGCGGCCGCTTCGTGATGCCCGAATATCTGCGCACTCTCGGCAATATAGGCGAAGGATTGTTCGTGCAGGGCGGCGGGCGCTTCTTCACCCTGTGGAATCCCGCCGAGCTGATGAAGATGGGCGATGACTGGGCAGCGGCCAAAGCTGCTTGTGCCGCCTTGGTGGGCGAAGGGGGCAAGGCATGAGCTCCCCCGCGCATGTCCCCGTATTGCTTGACGAAGTGCTGGCAGCGCTGGCTCCGCAGCCGGGAGACCTCATCGTGGACGCCACCTTCGGGGCTGGCGGCTATTCGCGCGCCCTGCTGGAGCGCGGCGCGATGGTCCATGCCTTCGACCGAGACCCCGATGCCATTGCCGCCGGCCGCAATTGGCCCGAAGCTGCGGAAAACCCGCCACGCCTCGTTCTCCACCCGCGCCGTTTCTCCGAAATGGCAGCCACGCTGCGCGATGCCGGAGTCGCGCAGGTAGATGGGGTGGTCATGGACATCGGTGTCAGCTCGATGCAGCTCGACCAGACGGAAAGAGGCTTCGCCTTCTCGCTCGATGGCCCGCTGGACATGCGCATGAGTCAGGAAGGGCCCAGCGCTGCCGATTTCGTGAACACTGCCGGCGAGGGCGAGATCGCAGATGTGCTTTATCATTATGGCGAAGAGCGCCAGTCCCGCCGCGTCGCCCGCGCCATTGTGGCGGCGCGTCCGCTCTCGACCACCGGCGAACTCGCCCGCGTCGTGCGCAAGGCGCTGGGGTACAGGCCAGGCGCGCCCAAGGACCCTGCGACGCGCAGCTTCCAGGCCATTCGTATCCATGTGAACGCCGAGTTGGATGAGCTCGAGAGCGGTCTGCGCGGCGCCACGGAAATGCTGCGCGAAGGTGGCCGCCTCGCGGTCGTCAGCTTTCACAGCCTGGAAGACCGCATCGTGAAACGCTTCCTACGCGATACCGCTGCGGTGCGCGCTGGTTCGCGGCACGCCCCCTTGCCGGAAACGCGCCCGCCGCTGTTCACCGATATTGCCAAGCCGGTGCGCCCGGGTGATGCCGAGGTCGCGCGCAATCCCCGCGCTCGATCGGCCGTGCTGCGCTCCGCTATCCGCACCGTCGAGCCGTGGCGGGAAGCGGCATAATGGCGTCGCAACCCATCAAGCCGGGTAGCCGTCTACGCCGGGCAAGCTGGGCCGCCGTGCTGTCCGCGGCGTTGGCCGTGTTCCTGGCGCTGACCTTCCATGTTAATGCCATCAAGAGCGAAGTCCGCCTCGCAGAGCGGCGCATCGTCTCGCTCGAACGCCAGAAGCTCCTGCTCGAAACCGAATTCGAGTCGCGCGCCAGCCAGCGCCAGTTGGCCGAATGGAATGCCGTCGAGTTTGGCTATGTTGCCCCGCGCGCCGGTCAATTCCTGGACGATGAACGCCAGCTCGCGATGCTTGGCACGCCGCGCCGCGCCGATGCCCCGCAGCCCGTGCGCATAGCGCGTGCTGCCCCTCCGGTGGAGGAGGAGAGTCCGCTCGCCGATTGGGTTTCGCCGCTGACTGGTCAGCCGATGGCGCAGGAGGCGCAGGAAGCCGTCGGGGCGGCTGCCCGGCGTGC
>ERZ1066119.88-NODE-88-length-67010-cov-54.980614_pt1 | contig 67010 bp, 69 predicted proteins | sample MGYA00382766_ERZ1066119 | MGnify/ENA primary metagenome ERZ1066119 (study PRJEB33369, sample SAMEA5778349) | biofilm metagenome | biome: Industrial cooling water; feature: Water cooling tower basin; material: Biofilm | place: United Arab Emirates | collected...
TGGATGTCCCCCTTTTATCTAACTCCCTAAAAAATAAGCGAACCGGGAGTAATTATGATAATCGAGAAAGTCAAATTTTAGGCAGCGGGTTTATTGTCAAGAACTATCAAACACCTGTGGGAAAGTGGTATAAATATTCTACTTACCTGATATTCGTAAGCTGGGTAATAATAGCTTACGCGATATTGTTAGGAAGTATTGGGATACCAAATTTTAAAGGTCTGGCAGGTGCAATTATACCAATAGGAGTATTTACACTAGCTGCATGGAAATTAAAATCGACAGTTATTCAAAAGTTGATAGTAGGACTATTTCTTTTTGGAGTCCTCTTCTTATTCAAACCCACAGGCAATTACTTATTTGCTGATAGGTCGTTCTTCGGCAACTTGCAGGTAGTTAGTTCTTCTAGCTACGGAGGTTCCCACTACTTAATGCATGGTACAACACTTCATGGCTTTCAGCTAACTAATTCCTTATCCGCACCACAGTATGGTTTATCTTCATCCGGGATAGGTTACTACACTGCGGTTAAAGAGCTAGTTGAAAAGATTAGTTCTAATTATACCCGACCCATAAAAACTGCGGTTGTAGGAATGGGGAGTGGTATTTCTGCTCTATACACCCAACCTGGAGATAAACTTGACTTTTATGAAATTGACCCATTGGTTGTCAAAGTAGCAAGCGATGAAAAGTACTTCTCTTATTTGAAAAAGGCGCCTGCTAACATCAATATATATGAGGGTGACGCGCGCTTACAAATTCAAAATATTGATGAGAAATACAACTTACTAGTTCTTGACGCATTTAGCAGCGACGCAATACCATCACACCTACTAACCAAAGAAGCATTTCAAGTATACACTAATAAGTCAGATGCTAGTGGAGTCATCTTAGTTCACATCTCTAACCGTTATTTTGATTTGTCCAGTTCTGTTGCAGTCACTGTTTCTACTTTAGGACTGGATTGCCGAATCAAGCAGTATAATCCTACTAAAAAAGAAAAAGAAGAAGGTCAACTAGATGCCATTTGGCTAGCAGTGGGTAACACGCAAACTCTTAATAATTATGTACCAGATTGGAAGATAGTTCACAAGCCAAATATTACACCTTGGACTGATAACTACGCTAACTTGTTGAGTGCGTTTCGCGCTCTTGGGATTAAATCTAAAAATTAATACCCCATTTCTTAATATATACTAGCCGTAGCTTAGACAGGCGCCAGTTTACATACTTATATTACAGGCGCCGCTCCAGAGCAATCATAGCTAGAGAAAATACTGATAAAAATAGCACTGGTTTCGATTTGGTTAGTAGGGTATGAGTTAGGTCGAGGGAGAATATTATATCTCTCGCGACTTTCTGCTTCACCGAACTGCAATTGTTGCATATCGGTAAATACTGCGCTTATCCATGCTGGCAGCATTTATTTCAGAAGTTTAAGATTATGTAAATTATTATGTACTTATATAACTTTTATTTTGCGTGTTCAAAGCATAAAAACATTCAGCGAAATGTACGCTATACTGAGCTACTATAACTTGGTACAAGTGAACCTTTTATTTCTTAAGGCTGTAAATCAATCAGGTGCTTTCAACCTTCATGATGGTAAGTTTATTTCCGCCATGCTGTCCTATAAATGTATGCTCTGAAAAACTTTTCACGAGGCTGAAATAACCCTAATGATTTTTCTATAAAAATTTTTTAAATTTTTCAATGGCTATTTTCTTTTCAGATTTCTTTAACGTTTCGCCTGACCTAATCGAGGAATACGGAGCTTTTAATATATCACTGATTAATGATCTACCCTTGTTTGTAGACCCTTTTTTACTGTTTAACAGCGAAAAGCCAGATTATCAGCAGCTTCACAAAAATATTATATGCTATATGCGTTTCTTAAAAGAAATATCTTTGTCTGGCAAGATTAACCCGCCTTTGATAGATGCTTGGTTTACTTTCCCTGAAGTTAAGCAAAACTGGCTTGGTTTCAGTGAAACAGGTAATAAAGGTCATGGACTTGGCAAAGATTTTGCTAATGCACTAAATAAGAATTTATATAGCATATTTAGAGATTTTGGCGAAGAGACAATTACGCGAAGTAGCCACTTAGAAAAGTTATGTCTTGTTCGCGAAGGTGTTGGACGTGATAATATTAGTGATTTTACTACAAACTTAATCAAACATTTCCTTGCTACGTATACTCAAGAATTTGCATTAAAACATTTATCTAAAAATCAAATTAAGTCTATAAAAGTAAGCAAAGTTAATTTTAATTATAATACGCGCACCTGGGCACCCGCAACTTTTCAATTGCCATATATTAATGGTGATTTTGTTCTCCTAACTCCTAAAGATATCTTAACAAAAGATGAATCATGGATTAACAGACCAGAGTTTTTAAATCGTTTCCAAGACATTGCCGATAGCTTACCAAATCAAGTATTGCGCGGTCAAGTTAATGAGTATCTTTTGCGTATTCTTCCTGATGGGCTAAAAGCAAACAAAAAGGAAATTGAAGCTGCTATCAGTTCAGCAGTAGATAATTTTCCTGAAGTTATCGATTATTATATTAAGGTTAAGGAAGACGAAAGCAAGCAAGCAACAGAGGTTGCTGAAGGGCGTGTTGCTGAGGTTAAAGCTCTTTTTGTCGAACAAATTAATCAACTTGTTAATCAATATCTAAAACCGATTGGGTTCTATAATAGTTCAGGGAACACATATTTTGAGGCAAAAAAAAGAGTTATATTTCTTAAATATGTTATTGAAAATCAAGGTGGACATAGCCTGTTTTATGTTAATGGTAAACCTATTGAAAGAGAATCTGATTTGCGAATTCTCTATCGTTTAACATGGTTCTCTACTCCTTCTAATTTGAATAGAGAGGTCAACGATGGATGTGGAACTGTTGATTTCAAAGTTTCGCCTGGAAAAGTAGATAAGGTATTAGTCGAGTTTAAGCTAGCGAGTAATGCAAAATTAGAGAATTACCTTGTTAAACATTGCCAAATCTACGGTATTTCAAGTTTAACATATTCTTCTTTGAAGATTATAATGTTTTTTTCAACAGCTGAATCTAACAGAGTTAACCAGATATTAGAGCGTTTAAAGCTTCAAGATTCGCCTCAGATAATATTGATTGATGCTCGCAATAATACAAATAATACAAACTATATTAACATGAACTACCAAGATTTTCAAATATTAGTTGACAAAAATAATAATATCCGTGCTGACTCGGAGCAAGGTGAGGTTTCAGATGAATTACGTCTAAATAAAAACGAAATTGAATCTAATTTGAAATTAATTGAGTCTGGGCAAACAGATAGAGAATTACTCAAAGCACTAGGTAATACACTTTACCAAGCGCTTTTTCCTAATAATATTAATGCACGATTTCATGCTACAATGGCAGGCGCCGCTTTTAATAACCAAAGTGTTCGTTTGCGCTTAATCTTTCAATCTCCTGAGTTAGCTGCTTTACCTTGGGAATTTCTATATGATGAAAGTACTAACACCTTTTTAGCAAACAATACTCAAACTGTACTTTCGCGCTATGTTGATGTTCCTTTACTAAAACGCGAGATTAAAGGTGCCAGTTTACCGCTTAAAGTACTGCTCGTTATCTCGTCCCCTTCTAACTTACCTCAACTAGATACAACTGGCGAAGAAAATTTAATTCGCGAAGCTCTGGCAAAATACATAGAAGCAGGGCAAGTTGAGTTAGATATCTTACAATCAGCAACTATCCGTAATATTAATCAAAAGCTGCGCGAAAAGCCTTACAACGTGTTCCACTTTATTGGTCATGGTGAATTTAAGGATAATAAGGGATACATTGAGCTTGTAGATAACGATGGTAAAGCTAAATCATTGGATGATGAAAGTTTCGCTAATTTATTTTTGGGTAATAACTATTTAGGGTTGGTGATACTTAATAGTTGTAAAGGCGCCACTATATCCTCTAATCAAGCATTCGCAGGAACAGCGCCGAACTTGGTGCGTCGAGGAATTCCTGCGGTAATTGCAATGCAATATAGCATACTCGACGATACAGCCAAAATCTTTTCTGACGAATTTTATCGTACCTTAGCACTGGGCTACCCTGTAGATGCGGCTATTCAATCAACGCGCAATGCTATTTCGATGGAGGTTGGGTTAGAAAAGCGCGATTTTGCTACACCCGTACTTTATATGCGTGCGAAGGATGGGGTGATTTTTTAGTAAAAACAAAAAAGCAGGAGGACAAGGAGAGTGGTAAATATCAGTTAGCTCTACTCTGAGAGTGTTCTGTTAGGCAAATCCTCTACCAGCTTTAATGCAAATCCATTTATTAATATCTTCGCGCTCCCAAGTCGCATCCCATAAAGGCGCCTCCATAATTAATTGCCATTTACCTTTTTCTTTTTGAGCAATATCTTCAAAGAAAGCTAGTGTTTTTGGCTCCACCTCCTCTTCTCCATCGTAGTAAACTTTCCCATTTTTGGTAATCTTGGCTGTTCCAAATCCAACTTTAACGGTTGTATCTAGAGGACAAATACTTCCAATTGGGTTCCGAGAAGTTCCTGTTGTGTTTAAATGATATCCCATTATACTGAATAGATAAAACTTCTCTTATACAAGCGTTAGTCATGGTCGTGGTTTTTCTTTTTTGCAAGTTAAATTAATTTTGCCAGATAATTCTTGTGATTTAGAGATAGATACTCCTATACACGAAAGTATCTAATTTTCAAATAGCAATTGGTTTGATTTTGGAGAGTGCTATTTCCATTTCTGCTACTGTCATGTGCCTTTTACGCTTAGTTTTAGGATTGAAGCTTGTGTAATACCAATCAATATTTTTCTTTTCACACAAGCTTCTTAGCTGTGCAGTTTTAGATTTTGGCGCCATATTGGCTGGTTGTAGATTACTTTCTGGAAGCAGATTTAGCTGACATTCAGGCTGGTTTTCTAACTCTACTTTTAGTTCAACTACCGATTCTTGGTATGTGTAACCTGACAAGTGGCTGATAAATGTAGCTTGAATTTCTAATATGAACGTCAATATGAACAAACATGAAAAACCGTAAATGAGAATGTATAATGAAGCGTCGATAATTTTGAATGTAGTTTCCATATTCGTTTACCTCATGCTCTCTTGAAGCGGATTGAGCAGTTGCCCATATAATACCAGCGTTAGCTGCTATAGTATTTATGTTTTTAAGATATATTCACATCTTTAGCTTTCATGAAAAGTTGATTTTATTAATAAGCCAATTTTGAGATTATAGGATATTATTAAAAAATCTAAGCTAGGTATTAAGCCTAGCTTAGATTTTAAGTTGAGTAACTACCATAATTACGAGTTATTTTTTAAATTTTATTCTAGGAGATTTTGGATATCGTATATTAACTGCTCAATATCCTTCCAAATAGCCTTCCAGCCCAAAAATATACCTAAAAATCCGGCAATAAATATATCATCTAAGATTGATTTAAAGAAGGTATATCCACCTGAATAAAATTTAAACTCCATCTTCGTACTAAAGTAGACAAATTCTCCATTCCTCATTTTTTCTTCTATCTTTCTTACTTCTCTCTCTTCTCGTTCCTCTCTAAGCATGGCTCTAACTTTCCAACCCCAAGGGGCAAACCCCAAAAAGATTGCAATTGGAAGGTAAAACGGCCAGCTATAAACATAGCCAACTGAAGCGTAACATATAAAGAAAGCTAATCCTAGAGCAGTGCGCCAGAATAAACCTAGTAAAATGAGAATAATACTTTTAACACGGCGCCATTTATTTCGTCGATACGGCACTTGCTTGTACTCCTTGCTGGTTGCTATTGTTAGTGGCTAGCTCTTGAGTTTGTTAGATTGCAGCATGTTTGTTCCTCCTACTACGATTACGACTTGATAATAATTATCAATTCCTTTACTAAGAATAATATTGGACAAGCCAGTAGTAATTACAATATTTATTCCCATAATGGCATAATTAAAATAGTTGTTGGTGGAGTCATTCGTTTTCTATACTAGATTTTTAATTAATATGAATATAAATAAAGTTTTGACAAAATTTATCTTGTTAATTGGTTGATAAAAATAAAAAAGTTGAGATTTTACTCCCAACCTTTTGATAACAACTCGTATGAAGCTGATGTAGAGTTCTCATTCCCTGTAACTCACAAATGTTTGGCATTAGCCTATAGTTGTGGTTTTTATAATTACGAATTATAAAATGTCCTGTTGAAGTAGATGTATAAGCACACTACAAAAGAAAAACAGCCCGTTGGAAGGACTGTCTTTTTTATCACAAAGCATCTACAACTAGAAAAGCTTGAAAGTGTTGCCGAATTCTTTTTTGAACGGTGTTACTGTAGTTGCCTCTCCAATCTTCAATTGGTTTGCCACCAATGGACGAAATCATGGCAGAGAAACCTTTGCCTTTGTAAATTATGGGAAGGCAGATTTCACCATTTCTGTTTTGCCGTGGTTTACAAGTCACCCCAAAACTAGCGAGAATCCTTTCCAGCTTGTTAAGTTCTTGAATCTGTGGCATATGTATCTCCTGTACGGTTGTTATCACAGGAGAAGGGCGTTTAGCCCCTGCATATCATATAGTGCATGTGTTCTGTTGGCTGCTTGTGTAAGGAAGTAGATGTAGATAGTGCTTATGTTTTTTTGCTTTTAGACGAATAATTAAAATTTGAATTATTCGTGTGTGTTTTATAAACTGGTTGAGTGTCTGGATTCTATCCTCATACAACGATTGGTTGCTTTCAAAATTTGGCGCCATTGTTCATTTTGTTTTACTTTGGGCTTGTACATCTCACACTTTAGCTTTAAAAAACTAAATATATTGATGCCCTTCTCCATGCTTTGATATTTAGTAGGGGTCTAATAAAGATTGTTAATGGGGTAATTATGTTGTTTAGTCGTACAAAGCCACGAGACTCTACAGGTTTTACTCTCTGCGGTGATTATTTGGATTTGCACGCGGCTCATCAGACAGTTCATGACATTGTAACTAATTCACCTGTATTAAATAGTCAGCGTTATATTGATTTGAATGAATTTACCCTTGGTTTGGCTTATGATATTCGTAAAGCTTATGAACAACAACGAGAAATAATTAACTTAGATTGCGCCGATGATAAACAAGTTACTTATTACGGTGTTGATGTTGCTTTCCCTCACTTTATTTTGCAGTTAGCTGCCCTGCGTTGGGCTTGCGCTTTTACAGTTATTAATAGAAATCAACAATCAATACTGTTTGCACTTGAATGGGCTGTAGAGAGTGCAATGAATGATTTTGATGCAAAAGTGTCTTCAGAAATTGTAGAGCGATTATCAGCGTTTGGTAATATGCTACAAAGTCAAAATATTGATAGTATTGAAAATGAAATAGATGTTTGTTGGATACAAAAGAAAAAGCGTCGATTTACTGAGTTGCTTGAATTATTAGTTAATGTCACCACTCCTGCTGGAATTAGAGAAATTATTGAGCGTACCAAGGCTCAAGTTGACAATCATAAATAATTACGATTGATTAGTTACTTTTTAACCCATTAATACTTTATTACTAGTTTGAGATAACAAAAGATTAAGAGAGAATTTACTCTCTCTTTTTTATTAATTCTGTTTAATTTTTACCCTTCTTACTAGATTTTACCTTAAACCTAACTTGTTTTCCAACTGTAATCTCAGCAAGGTCGCTAACATCTTGACCCGCTTTATGAGCTTCCAAAATAGCTTTATTATTAGCTTTGTAGTGGATACTTCTAAACTCGCTAGGGAAATCCTCATCATCAACTTCAACCAACAATTTAGCTACTTTGGGTGGGTTATCCCTAATTTCGATTTCTCTCTCCCTACCAACATTTTTCTCTGGAATTAACCCAACAGAGTGCTGGTAAATGAGACTACGTTTAATTTGTTCAAGCTGGGTTTTGCGTCGAGATATAATCTTGTCGTGCAGTTCAAATGTTCGTTGTTTTCTGTCTTCCCAGTTCTCTAGGTCAAGGTTTAACTGGTCAACCACCCACGCGATGGCATCAATTTTAGCTTCAGTTCCATCTTGGATAGAGACTAACTGCGAAATAAGTTCCTCAACTTTATCCTCTTCCCCCAACTCGGTTGCTTCCTCAATTTGATACCAAAGTTTTGCAGCTTCAAGGGATAGTTCCCTGAGAGTAAGTTCGTTTATTTGGCTACTAAGTGCTTGAGTCATGATATAATCCTGTAGGCGAAAACCAGTGGTAGCAGACGCATAAGAAGGCGCCTGCCACTGTTGTTAACTATAAAAAGTCAATTTTTGAATGAGATATTGAATCTAGTAACTATATTGCAAGTGGTAGTAGCCAGACTTTTCCTCTGCCAACTCAGCTTCTATATTGTAATATTGATCTTCGGTTAAAACAGCCGCATTTTGTTGAACTTCTAAGGTGGGTTTGGCTGGATAAACATTAGTTTTTGGTAAGGAATCAGTAGTACTTTTCATGATAATATACAACTTTGATCCAACTAGTTATAGATTGATTGCGTTAGCAAAAATTGTAATTTAAAATACTAATTATTAATCCAAATAATTATTAATTGTCGCCAAGTTTAATTATATTAAGAGAGCGAAAAATTTCAGGAGAGATAGAAATGTGCAGTTCCCAATCTTTGAAATCAGTTTGCGAACATGACCAACACTTAAAAATTACGTGCAAATTTAATTTGTTTAGTATGATTTTAATACTTTTTAATTACTTAACTACCACTCTCCTAGTAAAGAGTATATACAGGATATTAAGTAATTAAAAATATTATTATTTATATATCTACTGATTACGTAGATATATCATTTAATAGGGTGGTATAGGTTATCTTCTCGGTTATATTTCCATCTGTACTCGGAGGGGTCGCGATTCTTTCTCCAAGACAGAAATTCTGATTGCATCATGCTTTCCTGGTTACGGCGTAGGGTTTTGATGTTGATGACTAGGCACCGCAGTTGTTGATTTATATGGTGAAATTATTTAAAAATTTGGTAGCGTCAATCAACAATGCGAACCAACTATCCCAAAAATCCTAAAATTTTGGATAATTTGCTACTACTTTTACAACACGTTGTGCTGTTTAGGTTATTTGTTTAAGTTAGTATTCGAGCGTGGTTGTGTATTCTCTATAGAAGGTGGAGACTTAAAGTTTGCTGGTTTTTGCTGTGAAGCTTGCCAAATCCCCACTATTCCGCTACCTCCTATTAATAACCCAATGAGAGGTATCAAAACCTTCTCTATCCACCATTTACGCTCTACATCATTTGTTGTATTATCCAATATGGCGCCTTTTGCTTTTAGTATCTTTTTGGTTTCTTCCGAAAGACCTGTACTACCTTTAAGTCGAGTTCCTCTTACATCAGCACCATTAAAATCTACACCGTCCAATTGCGTATATTCTAAATTAGCATTGTGTAGATTAGCTCCCCGTAAACTGGCATTAGTTAAATCTGCTCCGGATAACTGAGCAGATTCTAAGTTGGCACCGTCTAAAATAGAGTCTTTTAAATTACCACCATTTATTTGTGTACGGATAAGTTTATATCCTGATAAATTTTGGTTACTGAGATTTTGTCCATTTAAATTTTGGTGCGATAAGTCGTTATAGGTAAGAGTCATGTCGTTGGGTTCGTTATAGGTTTGAGAGATTGATAATAAATGTTAACCTGTGACTCCTCAAACAATTACAGAGCTACAGCAAATAGTGTAAGCAACGCAGCACACGGAAGTTGTGTTACCCTAAGAAATAGGTTTAAATGATAGGCTCGGCTCTAAAAAATTATGAGAGGAGTGCGAGTCTTTTATTACTTGCTTGATTTCCTTTTTTGAGGCAATGCGTTTATTTTGATAGTAAATACACCTTTCAAAAGGTCAAAGGTTCGACGTAATATTTCAATATGGAACTTCCATCTAGGAAATTTTAGTTTATGCATTTTATGGAGAAGTTCCTCTAGCTTGGGTAAGTAGCTCGACCTTGGCATCAAGTTTTTCTATCCGCTTCGAGTGTTCGGTGCTGAGGGTTTCTACAGCATCTTTGATATTGGCTAAATCCTGTTCGTGCTTCGGAGTATCTGTACTTTGGTTGAGTACCAATCAGCCAAGGGTTATTTGATTTCTTTGACAGTTTAAAAAATTATTTATCAATGTTTTGGCGTCCTCTGTGTTGAAGTAGCCAAAGGTTGTCAATTTTGATTTGAACGTAGAATGCCCAGAACAACTCTAGAATATTCTTAAGCATAATCATGCAGATGATCCAATTAGAACGCTGCTCAAATTTCAACTGCTGACGTAAAGCTTGTAGTTCTGCAACGCATTCTTCAGGAAGAAAATAAATGAGTTGACTTTTTAAGCTTAAGGATATCTGATTGTGCTGTCCAAGTCCAAAAATTAAACTGGGACTTTTTTTAAATTCTTTCCCAGTCTCTAATAAAAGAGCAAAACCAGTATAAGCTTTGTCAAATTCTTGTAAAGATACGGAGCGCCGTCCCGTTGCCGGGTCGTTTAAATAAACCCGTTCTTTACTAAATCCCTCAACAACAAGGAAATGGTTAAAGTTCCAAAAAACAATATATGGTGGTTTACATCTTTGCAAACCATCAAATCCGGCTTTAACGCCTCTAGCCTCCATACCATAGCGTCTGGCAGCTTGCGTAATACTTGAAAGGCTTGAGACTTTGATACCATCATGAAATACACTACATTCTTGTCCTAATTCTGTTAATGGTACTATACGACCGTAGTAACTAAGAATTATTCCTAATGCTGTAGCACCACACTCTACAGCTTTCGTTTGTAGAAGTGTAGGAGTTTTGACTTGTCTGAAGAGTTGAAGTTTAATATTAATTTTAGTCATTTTGAATTAAAGTTGCTAATATGTTTTGTCTGTTTGTTAACCAACTTTAAATTCCTTCCATGCTTACTTGCCCTTGAGCAGCTTGCATAACCAGTTGCATACGATAGTGCTGCCACTGGTTAAATACTTTTGCACCTAGTAATGTGACTTTGTAGTACTTACGTCTCGCGCCGCCAGTTTCTTCTTGCTCATCTCCCCATCGCCATTCGAGAAAACCCTTCTTTTCCAAGCGATTCAAAGCGGGGTATAAACTGCCAAAGCTCAAATGAATGGGTCTATCAGGATTGAGTTTATTGAGAATATCCAGACCATACAATTCTCGACCTAGTAAAACACTGAGAATATCTCCTTCAATGGCAGACAGATTCAATATTTCATCATCTTTTTTGTTATTTTTCTCTTTCATATTTCCCTACACAACGGATGTGTTTTATTTATTGTCAAGTATTATCATATATCTAATACTCTATATTTGTCAATAACTTCTAAGTATCGTTGGATGTTACATCAGGTGTACGCTATGATACAGGGTCAATAGCAGTTGAGTTATGAAAATAACAGGTATGGACGCGCTAAGGTTCTTACACAGGAAGAGATACAACTAACCTTCAACGACGGGCTACCCAATACCGTGATAAAACCTAAAGCAGCAGTCACCAGGGCAAACTGAAATTAAATGCGAAATAGTTGATAATGGTCGGTTTAGTTATAAGGTTAAACAACGTGCAGAAATATTTTATTCTCTCGCCCAACAACTAATTGTTGGTATGGAATTGGGATTGCTCAAGTGGTCTAAATGTGTATAATTAACCAATATAGTTGAACGAACGTCCGGTTGTTAAGACACCTTTCGCACGAAGCACGTCTAGTTCACGAACCCACACTGACAGCAATTTAAAGTTGATAAATTCACGTTTAACTTCTGCCAAGTTAAAATACTTGATATTTGAGTATAATCATAATAATTATCATCAGTAGTTAATTTTTAACTCAAAATTATAATTAAATCTTATGGCTTCAGACCCTTGGCTCCAAAGCTTTCCGACTCTATTGAAGAGTAAGCCTGAACTATTTTCCAATAAAGATCTGCAAAACTTGCAGCAAATCTTAGCACCCTTGCAAAATGAACCTCCAGAAGACGCTGACAAAATACTGAAAGATTGGTTTAAAGCACGGCTACCGATTCGCGAGGCACTGGAAGATTTGGACGATGAACGTCAAGAAGTAGAAAAAGTTAGACCCTCCAAATCCAACGATTCAAAACATATTACCAATATCTTCCAAGAAATTAGCCAGCAGGTACAAAAAATACTCGAACAGCAAAATCAAAGTAAAAACAAACAGTAGCTACCAAAGCCTGCTAACAAAAATGCCCACCAAAATTTATGCTCCTAATGTCCATTTATTTGCCTTTCATCTAAAAGAGAATAATCATGCAAAATTACTTTGGGAGAAGTGCAATTACCTGCTTTCTCAAAAATTTAGCGTCCCTAAAGTACTGGAAATAGAGGAAGGCGAGGGATATCGGGTTGACTTGCTAAAGAATAAAACCGACGATGATGTATCCCTTCAATTTAACAGTACAGTGTACTCAAATGGTAAACCACTGCCTATCACTGGATTTGCAACTCCTCTCCGCATTAATGATAGCTATGTGCTTACTTTAAATCTGCGTCATCCTGAATTTGATGAAAACCAGAAAAAGACTAATCTCGTAGATTTAGACTTTTTAAAACTTCTCAATCCATCTGGGTGTTTAATACCTAGTGAAATAGGCGCTTGCCTTGGACAAACGATACTTTTGACTGTTTGGTATACCCCAGATAAGCAATGGTTGCCTTGGAAATTACCTCAAAACCGACAAAAATTGAGAGAGTTGGCAGATAATTGTTTAAAAACATTTATTTCTAATAATTATCCTTGCCCAGACTTTAAGCAAGAAGGTCAACTATTCGGCAGTCCTATATTTGAATATGGTATCGCCGCTCAAGAAAAGGATTATTGTCATGTATTGGTTTGGGTATATTGTGAATCAATAACCAGTGAAATATTTGTCGATAACTATAATAATTTTGTTAATTTATTCTTTTTTTCAAACAAAATAGTAGCAGCCTATCATCGCAGTCGTAAGGTTTCTCAGGCAATTAAACAAAACTATCAAGATATAGAGAACTATCTTAATGGTATTTTCCCAAAAATGCCTGTCGATAAAAATCTTAGTGAGGCAGAGTTGAACCAATTTAAACATTACTTAAAAGATATACCTCAAAAATACTTATTATACTCACAATTAGTCCGCGAACTAGACCAATATCATCTGATAATCAAAATCAATGCTCAAAACTACAGACGCGAAATTAGAGATATGCAAAGCCAGCTACCTTCTGAAGATATCTGCTTTTTGTCAAAATTCGCTAATGAAGATTGCTACCTTTTCACAGAACAAATTCAAGCTGATTTAGGCTATTTTCAACACGGAACTGCTTTGCTAGAAAAGGCAATGGCAGCAATTCAAGGACGAGTGATTATAGAACAAGCTGATAGTCTTCGTCAAAAAGAAGAAAGGGATAAATTACGTGAAAGTAAATTACAAAATACTATTCAATCTCTTGGTGTCGGCATTGGCGTAGGCACTGGAGTGGCAGGTGTATTTTCTCAAACTTTTCCTTTAATTAAGGATAAGAAATGGGTATTGCCTGATAAAGAACATCCTATTCTTGCCCCTCATCCTTTTTTAATTTCCTTTAGTCTTAGTGTAGCATTAGGTGCTTTTCTTGGGTGGCTAGCTTGGCGTTATTTTAAACGACATCTTGACAGTAGGCTTGCCTCAGAAAGTTCATCAACTAACAATTTAGTCGCTATAAACTCTACTATCTTGCCAGTATCTGCTAATTCGCAGTCTCCACCTGTACCCTAGGCTGTTTACTTTGTGCATAAGCCCCAAAAAAAAGTTCATGCAGTTTTTGTGTCTCGTGGCGCCAGTTTAAAAAGCTTGTATAATCAGGGTTTTGAGCGTTACGACCAAACACAAAACACGAGGTAAGCAATTATACCTAAATTATAACAGAATTAACACCCTACCTGTACCCTAAGTAGTGTTGCAATGATCATACACAAGTGAAGCTAATTAAGTACAGTAAGCAAAAGTCATATGACGTTAAATTTACCAGAAGAAAAGCAAATTCCTGACATCCAAGTTAACTTTCAAAGTCAGTATTCGCAAATATTAGATTGCGAGAATGTATTAGATGAAAACTACTACGAGCCTTCGGTCTATTACAATTCGGCATACTGGCTACAATTTTGGGTTCTTGAAAGAGGCTTGGAAGGGGATGGCTTTAGATTGTATCAATCAGGTTCATATGAGCGAGCAATTGAGAGCTACAACCAAGCTTTGAGCAATAAGCCTGATGATTATCAAATTTTGAACAACCTAGGTTTAGTATTATATAGCATGGGTAGATACCAAGAAGCAATCGAGAACTTTAATAAAGCTACTGACTCAAACTCAAAGGATAACACCGCTTGGAATAATCGAGGTAATGCCTTTCTTAAATTAGGTCAACATCAAGAAGCTATAGCTAGTTATGATAAAGCTTTAAAGATAAAATCTAATTCTCACATAGCTTGGAATAATCGAGGCAATGTGCTATTTGGATTAGGTCAATACAAAAAAGCTATAGCCAGTTATGATAAAGCTTGTAAATTTGAACTTGACTCGAACGTGAGCCAGTTCAAACAATCAAAAGACATAAAACAGAAGAAAACTTTCATGATCTCAGAGGGTTTTTATAATGCTTGGTATCAGCGTGGTAATGCTCTGTGTTCTTTAAATCGCTATAAAGAGGCGGTTGAAAGTTATAATGAGGCTTTGAGATTTGTATATACTGAGTATGAAGCCTATTACAACCAAGGCAACGCAATGTCTAAGTTGGGTGATCATCAAGAAGCATTAAAGAGTTATAATTCTTGCCTAAGATATAATGCAGAATTTTTTCAAGCCTTGGTTAACAAGGGTAATGCACTTTATTCATTAGCTGATTATGAGCAGGCACTCGAAAGTTATGACCAAGCCCTAGAATTAAATCCCTACAACTGCTGGTCTGCTTTATATAATCGAGGCAATGCTCTACTTAAGTTAGGGCGATACTCAGAAGCAATTGACAGTTACAATGAAGCCTTAGAAATTAATGATAGTTATCATTTTACTTGGAATAATAGGGGCAACGCATTCTTTCAACTAGGTTTTTACTCAGAAGCAATTGACAGTTACAATGAAGCCTTAGAAATAAAAGAGGATTATTTCATTGCTTTATACAATATGGGTAACGCATTAAGTAAATCCAAGCATGATTCGTTTAGGGCGAATGAAATTTATGAGCAAGCTCTGCGTATCAAACCAGATTCTTACGATGCATGGAATAATCAAGCCAATACACTTAGGCACTCATATTGCTACAAGGAAGCAGTCCAAAGCTACGAGAAGGCTTTAGAACAGAAATTTAGCGACCAGGCGTTTGTTTGGTCTAATATAGGTAGCTTACATTTTGACTTTGGCTATTTGCAAAAAGCTTTAGAGGCTTACAATCAAGCTTTAAAGCTAAAGCAGAAAGACCATATTTTATGGTACTACAAGGGTACTATTTTGTTCCAGTTAGGTCGATATCAAGAAGCTATTGAGTGTTACAATCAAGCTTTAGAACTGAATTCAGATAACTATATTATTTGGTGTGAGAAGGCAAACGCCTTGTTTAAATTAAACCGCTTAGAAGAAGCTCTTGAGAGTTATGACAAAGCTCTACAAATAAAACCAGATTATATTTATGCTTTATGTAACTTATGTCTTGTGCAATCTAAATTAAATCTTTATTCTCAAGCTTCTATCAGTTATAATAAAATCAAAAAATTTAGAAGAAATTACTTTGATGATTGGAGACACTTTTTTGATGCACTTTTGGATTTAGCTCGCTTTTCAGAAGAAAGTAGTGTTGATTTCCATGAAAATTGCTTTAATCGAGGGGTATGGCTATACAAAGTTGGTATCTACCACGAGGCTATTAATTACTTTGACCAAGCCTTAAGAAGTAAAAATGATTTTTACCAAGCTTGGTTATGGCGTGGAAAAGCATTACATGAGATAGGTGAGTATCAGAAGGCTATTGACAGTTTCAAGCAAGCCTTAAAATACAAAAGTGACTTACCCGAAGCTTGGTACAGTATGGGTAAAGCATTGTATGAAATAGGTCATTATCACAAAGCTGTTGACAGTTTTAGACAGGCACTAAAATTTCAAAGTAACTACTACGCAGCTTTATACTATATTGGCATAGTCTTCTATAAATTAAATCGTTATCACGAGGCAATTGATAGTTACGACCAAGCCCTAAGATTTAAACCTGATGATCTATATAGCTTGTACAATCGAGGCTTATCACTATTTGATTTAGGTCGCTTACACTTAACTATTAATCAAGCCAAAACTTGGCTTAAGGGGGCAATTAGAGATTTTAGACGTGTCTTGCGAATAAATAATCAGACTTGGCAAGCTTGGCGGGAGTTGGGTTGGGCAACTTTTTATAATTCAGATTATGAGCAAGCTCTAGCAATATGGACAGAGGGCATAAAGATAATTCAGTCAACAACACCAGTGAATTTAGAAGGCTGTGGTGTTCTATACTATGCTTGTGGTTGTGCTAATTACGAATATAGCAAACAACAGTGGCATACAGAAAAAGACCGCCTGGATTTTTGGCAAAAAGCCAGAAGCGATTTTCAAGAAGCGCTAGAATTTTTCAGTGCAAAAGACATGTGCCAGCGGCGTTTAGAGGTATTAGAGGAATTGATTAAGGTGTGTCGCGACTTAGGAGAAACAGCCCAAGTCCGTGCATTAGGCAAAGATGGAACAGCTATTTTACAACTATTATTACAAGAAACCACCTCTGAAAAAAAGAGAATTCAACTTAAAAGAAAATTTTCTGGCTTGGCGGGATTACAAATAGATAACTTAGCCAAGTCGTTTAAAAGAAGCCATCAGGTTAAGGCGATTGAAGAGGCAGAGCAACATAAAAATGATTGCCTCAGTTGGTTTCAGAATAATCATAGTCACAATGTAAATTTTAGCCCTAAATATTCAGATATTCAAAAGCTTCTAGACTCTCATACAGCCATAATTTACTGGCATATTAGTCCCGTAGCTTTTACAACGTTTATATTGAAATATCAAAAACCTTTGCTAGTATGGCATTATCAGCAATCTCCCAATATTTTTATCCGTAGTTGTCAGCGTTTTGTAGCATTTTTATCAAATTTATTTAAAAAGGAGCATTTACTTAAACAAAACTCTCCATCTACTAAGCAGTTACAGAAGTTTGAAACTTGGGTAGTAGACTGGAAGCAAAATCACAAAAACTACCTTAAAGACAGAGAAGGTAATTTTAACAGTAGATTAGCAGAACTTGCCAATATTCTTGATACCAAAGAAATTTCAAGCTATTTATCAGGAATTGATAACTTGATTCTAATTCCTCATCGAGACTTGCACTTGCTACCCCTTGAGGTTTTATTTTCTGGTCAATTCAGCGTCTCCCGCTTACCTAGTGCCCAAATAGGTATTGCAAGAGTTACTCATAATAGTAAGCTTGATAGGGCAAAAATCTTTTCCTCTTTTCCAGCGCAACTAGAAAAGAATGTTTCTTTATTAAGTGTAGAAAATCCACGTAATGATTTGAGGTTTGCCAGCATTGAATCATCTGCTATTTGCCAGTTTTACCCTCCATTCAAGCACTTGCAAGGTCAGGAAGCTACAAAGGATAAAGTCACTGCGGCTTTAGAAACTTATATATCTCATGGTGCATTCCATTTTACGGGTCATGGTTATCACAATATTGATGAGCCTTTAGAGTCAGCACTCTGCTTGGCAAATGAAGAATATTTAACTTTAAGAAATATTTTTGGTCTGGATTTGAGTCGCTATCAACTAGTATGCCTCTCTGCTTGTGAAACTGGTATTACAGGAAAAAGAGATTTAATTGACGAATTTGTTGGTTTAGCAAGTGGCTTTTTGAGTGCTGGGGCAACTTGTGTAACCAGTTCCTTGTGGGCAGTAAACGACTTGTCTACGGCTTTATTCATGATTAAGTTTTATGAAAATCTGAAATTTTATTCAAGTGTACCTTTGGCACTTAATGCAGCCCAAATTTGGTTGAGGGAGAGTACTCAAGCCGACCTGCTGGCGTGGAGCCGTCAGTTATCTTTGGAACAAAGATTTAAGAAAAAAATTGAAGCTTCACTTGATTGGTATAATGGCGATGAAAAACCTTATGCTCGACCACATTACTGGGCAGCTTTTTTTACTGTGGGTTAATTTTACAAGTTTAGTATTTCTGATTATATATTCTAATAAGCAACGTCTGAAACTAACGTTACTTGTTTGGTTTTGAACTTGTCCCCTGGACTCTTCGGAATACCCTGCTGCTGTCTACCTTGGGCCATCGGCGCCATAACTATGTCAAAACATTTGAACTAATGAGAGATGATTGTATCATCTGAAAACTTCTACTAGTGGTGGACATTTTTATATACAGGTGCCTGACAATGACTATAATCTGTAGAACTTATTACTCTAAATCAGGTTGTAATCTTTTACTAACCGCTTTTAAACGGTAACCAGCTTCTTCTATATAATAGACAGCGGCGCCAACATCTTCATAAACATCGCTCCATTTGGGATGGTCAGTAGTAAACATTCCTTCTAATTTTTCCATGATTTGTTCCAGTTGTTGCTGAATTTCTAATAGTTCTCTATCATCGCTCATATCAAATCCGCCAATATATCCGTCATCTCTTTCTGGAATTGTTGACGATTATCATCATATTTCATTACGGTATCTGGTTTAACGTGGCGACTAAATCGCTGGGTTTTGCGGTAGTTCCCATTATTTTTATCCAACACAGTAGTAATAGAGCTGTGTCTCACTCTATGAGGAGACATTTTTTTGGTAATTCCCGCGCGCTTAGATAATTCATCGATCAGGCGCCTTATCGCTTCTCCACTCAACCGGACACCGTTGCCATTGTGTGCAACAACTATGAATAATGGCGCCTTTAATTTTTTGGCAGTACCACAAGCAATTATCCAATCGGTTATTGCCTCGGTTGTTTTAAAACTAAGGTCAATAGTAACTTTTTGCGTACCCTTACCTTTACCCAATATCCGTAAAGTTCTTGCTTGAGCATCGAAGTCACCAACATTTAAGCTGCAAATTTCTCCCCGTCGCAGTGCATTATCCCAGAGCAGCCGTAAAATCGCATAATCACGCTTACCTTTAAATGTTTCTCTGTCAACTTGTCCAATTACACGCGCATAATCTGTAGGTGGAATACCAGTAGTATCTCTATATGCTTCAACCTTTTCACCTTTTATATCTTCCAAAGTGTAGAAACATACCTGCAACTTTCGCCCCATTGCTACAAGAGACTTAATGGCACTCAGGCGCCGATTAACTGTTGCTTCAGATAGTTTTTTGTCTATTAGATGTGCTTTATATTTAAGAACGAGCGTAACAGCATGAGCTTGGTTGAGCCGTAGAAAATCTAATACTAAATTTGCAGAGGGCAGGCGCCCAGTAGTATAATCAAAAAAATCTTTCAGGTCTTTCTCATACGCGCGCTTTGTATTTGGCGAACGGGTATCCGCGAGCAACTGGTCAATAACATCCATATCTTGGTCGATAGGGAAATCATTGACGGGCACCAGTAGAGCAGTTTGTGTAATTACAATACTCGAATCAGACATAACTAATTTTCTACTTACTCGGATTATAAACCGCAAAACGCACTTTCAAAGAGGAATTTTCATACTTATACAAACAATCTCATGTTTATGCTAGGGTTACTACTCGTTATTCATTTAGTCAAAAAGTACTTATGCAAACTATGGTCTGGTGCCAGTAACTGTGCCTATATTTGCCTTAAAATGAAAGTTATGAAGGACAATAGTTTAGGAAAAGTGAAAAATTTCAGGTGAGTTAAATCTATTTTGAATCATAAACTACAAATATGGTGCTGAAAAAATCTACCTCTACCCAAAACATATATCAGATAAAAATAAAACTTAAACACATTAAACCTCCTATTTGGAGAAGAGTATTAGTAAACAGTAATATAAAGCTTAGGCAATTACACAATATTGTTCAAGAAGTAATGGGTTGGGATGATTACCATCTTCATTCTTGGACTATTCATGGTGTATATTATGGCGTACCAGATGACGATTTGAGTATGCGTGACGAGAAAAATGTCAAACTAAGTAGCTTGATTGGTTATAGTGAAAAAGTTAAGTTTTCTTACATGTACGACTTTGGCGACTCTTGGGAACATGAAATTTTAATTGAAAAGATATTACCATCGGCACCTAATACCCATTACCCTGTATGTATTGCAGGTAAAAGAGCTTGTCCACCAGAAGATTGTGGTGGTGTTTGGGGATATGCAGAATTATTGACTATACTGAGCGACCCAGAAAACCCAGAATATGAAGAAAAAATAGAATGGTTAGAAGGCGAATTTGACCCTGAATATATTGATTTAGGTGACATAAATTCAAGATTACTATTTGCTTATGAGTAAATCTTTGTTTGTTGAGTCTTCCAATTTATGTGAATCCACAGATATATAAAGCAAAGCGGAAAAATCATAACTTTAGTCAAGTGTATATATCAAAATTTTCATTTAAAATACTGTTCGGTTAAATAATAAAAAATTACACACGCGCGCAGTCAGAATAGGAGTAATAGTGGAATCAACATTCTTGCTTCACAAGCCAGTCAGTTATGGAAGCTCCCTTGCAAACAATGTCTTCTTGACGATGCTTTTGCTTCATATTATCGCCGGGGCAATTGCACCCATTTCCGCTATTGTGTCCTTTACTGCGCGTCCTGGGAGCAAATCGCACGCGCGCTCTGGACGCTTTTTCGCGCTTTCGATGATCGTCGTGGCACTGACTGGTATCTTGCTCGACGTTGTTCGACTTTGCTTTTTCGTAAAAGAGAATCATACAAAATACGCAGGTTACACTATGCCTAGCACCTATCCAGCACGCTTGGGCTTCCTGTTTGTGGGTCTCTGTATCCTCTACATTTTACGAGAGGTTACGCCACCACGTGTATTCCGTTGGCAGGGTAATAATACAAACTTATTATTAATACCTGCCTTGCTCGTCGCGATTGGACTAGTACTCACGGTTATTATCACTTTGCGACTCAATCCGTGGACTGGTGCGCTGTGGATGATCTGGACTTTCGTCTTTATTGTTATCGTTGTTGCCCGAACAACCATTACCCCAAGTAATAACCGTGTAACGGCTGTGGCGCGACATCGCTTTGGCATGAGCTGCTTGGCAGCATTCAGTTGGTGGGGCGCGCTTCAGGGGTTTGGACCTGCAATTGGCATTGCGATATTGGGTGATGATCCATCTACGACGACATACCTGGGCAACCAGCCTGGTTCGTTTTCCCCAGCCTTTTTTCTCTTCCTTGTTAGCTGGGCGCCGTTCTTTTTGCTTGCAGCATATCTAATCCGCCGCTTCACCAAGTTGCGTCATACCTAACGTTACATAGATTGAAGCGAAAGCGTCTCTAGAAATAGAGGCGCCTTTTGCTATGTTAAAGGTGCCACTCATACGCACACACATCCGTAAACAACGCTATGGTAAGGAGTTATAGAAAGGTGCCGATTTATGGTCTATTTCGAGAGATAACATTGATTGTGATATCTTTGATTAATAAATACATTAACACTAAAAAGAGCAAAAAATTACTAAATTGAAGAATAGGGTCGAGGCGCCAGCCTTGAAAAACTAAAATAGAACCACTTATAAGTATTGGAATTGGGATAAATATAATTTGTAGAATATAGGTAGTGATAGCGCTTGGATTAAGTCTACTAAAACGTGGTATCAACCAAGCTATCATGAAAAAGAAGTAAACCACACTCAGAAGAATATAAGCAAAACCAATTAAGGTTACAGGAGTGGCGCCAATATTAACCTGGGCTAAATAATACATTTGTAATCCTGTGTTTATAATAAGCATTATTTTAACGACTTTGGACAGACTCTCACAACTTTAACCGTGATAAAAATGGAATTGGCTGCGAACAATAGATGTGAAACGGCGCCTGCTGTAATGGTGCCTTCACTCAGCAAGTATTTAAAGAGATATATGCCTGTTATCACTAGTGTTATTTAATAAATAACGATATTGAAACTCAAAAGCTTGCTTTATTTCTGGTAGAACAATTTTTCTTTCCCAATCGGTTTGTAGTTTTTTGCGATTCCTTGCTTGAAGTTCTTCGATTGATAAATCACTATTTTCCCACCAATATATACTAAAGAATGGTCCAATCATGTGGGCTGCACCATCTGCGGAAGAGACAATCTGAATTTCAATACTCTCCGCTACCAATTCTTGAGGGTCTTTGCGGTCAATTATTTTGATGCTAGCAATTACCTGCCTTGCTAGTTGAGTAGAAACTCCACTTTCAATCAAAAATTTTTCTCCTGAAATTTCTGCATCATCTGCCGATTGATTCGTAATTTTTCCGTAATCATGCATCCAAACAAGTAGTAAAACCAGTTCTCGATTAGAATTTTGATAGATATTACATAGTTTTTTAGCGATTTCTTCAACAATTAGCAAATGATGTTTAACATACCATTTGTGATGTATAAATGCAGGGTTTGCACTATGGCTGATAATTTGCTCTCTGACTCGCTCTATCACCGAAATTTCACTCACAAAAACCTCGCGTTTGGGCGCAAATTCATTTACAGCTATTTATTATACTAAACTAAAATCGACACCAATATTACTGATGAATTTAAAGCTTTGTGAGTTGAATTACTAATTCATACGTACTAAATGGTATTGAGTTAATAGGCTTCGCGATGGTTTTGTCATGTGTACTACGTGATAAACATTCCACCATATTAGCCATCGAAGGGATGGTGTCACGGTGCCAATATTACTGAGTTAAGAACTTCGTTTGTGAGTCCGGCGTATAAAAACCTCAGTATGAAGTATGATTTAATTCCTTGGAGATGGAGATGTGCCTAAGTATGGAAGAAAGGCGCCAATGCCTAAAAATGTCTTGTAAAAATTAGTCTTAACTGATCCGAAATTGTAGAAACGCTACTTGTAGTAACTACTATAAAAACGATTATTATTAACTTCTTATACCTTACTGTGCGGATATACAGCGCCCAACCTGGCTTTTTAGAAGCTGGGTTTTTGGTTACAGTATAGAATGTGGCGCCATTGTAGAAAAACTATCCAATGGCGCCAATAAATTACTGATACCGAGTAAAGTTGTCTAAGATTGTGGTTTGAAGGGTTGAAATGACGCTAGTAAATTTGCCTGATTACAAAGACGATCCAGAAGCATACGAACTTGAAGAGCATTCTCGTCCCGATGAAATGTTGATGCTTATGACAGCTAGAGACACAACGATAAAGATTTTGAACTCCTACAAAGAAACCGCTGTGTTGGACTTATGTTGTGGAACAGGTCTATCTATAGAAGGGATTGTAGATCATCCAAATATATCGATGGTAGCTGGCGTAGATATATCACTCCCCTATTTGAAATTTGCAAAACGGCGATTTTCCTCTTGCTGTCGTCAACCAATACTCATATGTGGAGACGCTGTATCGGTGCCACTACCTCAGCCACATTGGGACGTTATTATTTTAGCCTCTGCATATCATCACATTGAAGACGACCGTAAGGTCAAATTTCTGAGTCGAGTACGTACTCTGCTTGGTAGTTCAGGTTATGCAGTAATGGCAGAAAACATTTTGCCAGAGTACGACATAAATAATAAGGCAGACTATGCTCGATCCGTCCGTCAGTTTTACTTACAAGTTCTTAAGACTGCAAAACAAAAAAATCCTGAATTACCCGTTCATGTTGAGAACTTAATTTATAAAGTTGCTCAGTATGGTTGTGATGGAGAATACGAGTATAAAGTTTCACTTCCTCTGCTATATCGTGATTTGAACGCTGCTGGATTATGTATTGTCGATCAAAAGCGAGTTTGGCCAGATGACAATATTTCGTTAGGGACAGGTGGCAACTATGTATTTACTATTTGTAGTTCAACAAAGGAGATATCCTAATGAGTAGGGGAGTTGAGATATCGTTCTTTAAAAACCTTAAGTACGCTATTATTGGTGTAATCCTTGGAGCATTACTTAGTCTTGCAACTACTACAACTAAGGATGAGCAAGGAAAGTTGAAAATTAATTATGAAGTTATTCTCTTCTCTTCGGCAACGGGATTTATTACTGGATTTCTCTTTTCATTACTTCAAGCTTATGAAGAAGAATTGGGCGCTTATCAGAAAAAATTAAAGGAAACTCAGCTAGAGTTAGAAAATTCCAAAAAAACGATGGAAAGCTGCAATAGCCTCTATCTCGAAAGTTTACAGAATTGCCAGAATTCCTATCAAACTAAAGTTGATAGCTTAGACAGACTTATTAATGAACATCAAAATAAACTCCTTGAAAGCTACGACCTTGTAGAGCGTGCCAAGAATAGTTTTGATTATTATAGTACAATTCAAAGTTTTTTAGGTTCAAATCAAATAGAGCGAGAGCTTACAAAGTGTTTTCTTGATAAAGTTATTAATAAACCTGATTACATTACGCGCGCTTCTATCGTTGATTTTTATAAACTGTTGATTCTAGGTCTGCAAAAGTGTACTGTCTGGCGAGGTATCCACCAAGGTTCTATTAGGAGTTTAGGATTTACACCTTTGGATGATTCTGGAGAAACCTATTTTAAAATTCTTAGAAACCATCAAATTCAAGATAAAAAAAGAATTATAATCCTTAACCAAGATGAGCAAGAAGACTTAAAACGCAAAGATATAATGCAGGCGTTTTGGGACAAGACTGGAAAAGACGTTCCATCTTACTGGATTTCTCAAGACAGTTTTTACGATTTCACACGTCTTCAGCGTAGCGTAGAAGTACATGACTGTGCATTGCATAATGGCAAGGTTTTACTTCACTATCACCCAAACTATCACCGAATATCTAATCCTAATATTCCAGAGGGTTTAATTATGATAGATTTTGGGGAAAGTAAATCTGCTGTTTGGAGAGCAGTTATGAGCATTTTTGCTGAATTAGAAAATCCTAGTTATGCAATTAATTTGAGGCAGATTACAAAAGAAGATATTGATAGTCTTCCAGATAATTAAAGTGTTTGTCGAAATATCGTGCCGAAGTTAAAGTTAAATCTTTTACTAATCATGTGGAGTGCGGGCGGATAGCTTAATACTGACTTAAACAATTTTCTATTGATGTTGGGGTATCTATACTCGTTGCTCTTTCATTCAAAATGTACTAACTTAAACTATAATTAGTGGTCTATGTCGTTAATTTTCTAACGTTGGCGCTTAAAATTATAAGAGCCACAAAAAAATAAAACAAAAATACTAATAATTAAGTTAACCAGTAGTACCAAATATGAGGATTTAAGAATTCTAAAATTGCTGTCCTCATATGCTTGCAAATAGGAAAACAGTATAAGGTTGTATCAAAAATAGACTAATCACAAAAATCCCTTTGGTAAAATAACGCTTTTTTTGCGCTAAATACTTAGCAAGCAATAAAATTCACACTAATAATTACATTTATTAGCACATAGATACTGATTTCAAAAATTTGTAAAAATATATTGTCACCTTCTGTGCATTGGTTCAGTCAGGCAATACAGGCACCGTATCTTACATTAACTTACTTTATCACCAAGGTGTTGTTATAGCTTTAAAATTAAAGCATAAAACTAGAACAAAAGAATACTTCCTATGCCCAAGAAAAAATGTGGCTTTGGTTTTAGTTGTGCGTCGATGATGATGCAACCAGGTTTAGAGGTGGATGAGTGTCCCAACTACAAAACCTGTGGTTCAGCTAGTGAGTTAACCGCAGAGGAAGAAGTTGAGTTAATAAGAGTGCGGCAAATTCAAGCATCGCAAAGGCAACGAGAATTGGAATATGTTCAGGAAATAATTAAAATTAACAGGCGCCAAGCAGCGATAATGATGTTGAAAAGTCGAGCATGTCCCCAGTCGTTAGAATCTTTGAGTATTTATGAACTAATAAACCAAGTTGGCACTAGTTTGAATGAACTGCGCTCGCGTCTTACTGAGTTTGAAGGACAATACATTGCGCCTGAAAAGTGCGAGGTACATACTTATAATGTCAAGCGTCCAAGGTTTCACTTGACTGAACAAGGTGTCGAAACGTACCGTCGTGCTTATCAGTACAATAAGTTGACAGCAACAGAAGCAATTTTTGAACCGTCCGAAAGGCAGGCAAAAGTGCGAGTAATCCACTTGGGTAACAGTGATGACTCGCGAAATTTGGAAGCAAGAGAAGGTATCGAGCGCCGAAACAAAGTAACACAAGTCAGGACAAAGTTAAAGCTGATAGAACAAGCGCTCGCAGATGCTTTGGCACTGCTGTGAAAGAAGTGCAGCGATGGGTTCGAGGTGGCACTGTTCTAGCTAATTTATAAATTTAAAAGCTAGAACAAAAATAAATAAAATATTGGATTATCCAGGTTGGTCGCTCTCCATACTCATCTACCCGCGCTTTTACTTTTCTTAGCGCTTTTTTTCTTACTTGTTGTACTCTCTGTCTTAGCAAACCACGCGGTTCGCTTACAGGCTGCTCAATTCCCAAAGCGTCAGACATTTCTCTTAAGGTAAATCTACGAATGGGTACTTCTTCACGAGTTTTCAATCCTAGTGATACCTGTACTTCATCCCAAGGTTCAATCTTCTTCAAAACGGCGCCATGAATAATTGGAACATAAAGACTACTTAATATATTTTATAGCACGTGCGGCTTGGTACAAGAAACTTAACACCTTGGTATAACAAATTTGGTGATAATCAAAAAAGTAAACCTAAGACCTTCATATTGTTATGGCAAGTAAAAGCAAAGGTTTTAAAGAACTAGTGCAAGAGAAAAAAGCTTTAAAGACAAAGCAGCAATTAGCACAAAAGTTCATGAAAAAGGTTGAGTCTGGAGAGTACGGTGATATGGACGCAGAAGTCATCATTGAACCAGAAGGGTACGAGAAAATGTCTGCTGTATTGTTAAAATTTCTTAAGCCATACTTAAATACAGTTAACAGTTTCAGAGATTACAAATCTTTAATCACGCTAGGTATTATAGCTTGGAATGCATCATTACTGCCGCCAGAGAAACAAGAAGAAGCAGTATCTATACAATTACCAAAAATTGTTTCAAAAATGCCGAAGAATATTAAAAGCGATATGATGGACATCATCAACGAATTAATGGAAAGAAAACAAAAATATTTTAAGAACATAAAAAGATTGATTTTGGAGTATACAGTTGAGGAGAAAGGAGAAAATTTTGATTTATCTGTAGTTTCGAGTTTAATTAAAAATAATTAGGATTAATCGGCGCCTGTTACGATAGTAATGCTTTGTTGACGTTTACATTCAGAACATGAATATGGAATCTAATTCTTTTCGGAAGCTTGAGCTTATTGCTCATGTTAAGCAAATCGCCAAGATTCATAATATCAGTGTAGAAGAAGCAGTAAAGTATTGTATTCAAAAGTTAAAGGTTCAGATTGCTGATAATGAGGATAAAATAGCACATTATAAAAGTCCACCACCATCAAAGTTAATGATGAAGTTAGGAGAAGAAAAATGTAATACATTAATGGAGAAGTTTGTTTATAAGGTTACAAGTTCAGAAGAACTGTCTCAAGCTTATTACCAAGCCAAGACTACCGGACGATTGAAGCAAGCAAAACTAAAAATAGAAGGAGAGTTCCATTTTGGTAATTCTGATTTTTTTGGAAGTAAATATTTGGAAGTAGGTACAGTACTTGAAGCGGAAGAATATGATGAACAGTTATATCAAATTTGGCTTTCTCCAACTGAGCGTGAAATTGTATTTAAAGAAGAGCTAGAAATATTATAGATTTGGAATTTCGGTGCCGACTACAAAAAATAGAATAAGTAAATATGTTTAAGAGTGTTCAAGCTATATTTTATTTTGTCAATGATGTTGTTGCATCTGCTCAATGGTACAGCCAACTTTTAAATTTACCAGTAAAATACTTTTACGTAGAGAACGAAGTACGAGGAGCATCTATTGACATCAACGGTGTTGAAATATTTTTCCATCTTACAGACGAAAAAATGCGTTCTGGAAACGCAGGTCAAGTGGCTTATTGGCGCGTTGATAAATTTGAGCAAGCAGTAGATTATGCTAAACAGCATGGCGCCAAATTATATAGAGGACCTTTGGTAATTGAGGAACAGCAAGCAATTTGTCAAATGTGGGATCCATTTGGGAATCTTTTTGGAATGCAAGGCTTAATCACAATATAAATTAAATTCCTCTAAGTAAAATTAATTATCGGCGCCGTAAATTTATTCTAAAACATCTTCCAGTCCAACATTTAAATCTTCCAGTGCTTCCTCTACAGTTTCGTAACTTTCCTTTCCCTCCCAAAACATCCCACCACAGTCAAGCGCGCGGATATAAGAATTAAGAGGACTATCAACGTTATAACCAATCTCAATCCAACCAGTATGTTCGTCTATCCAGCGAGCAATGTTTGGATATTTTTTCTCGAATGAAGCTTTCATATAATTTACCTCATCAAAATTAGCTGTTGATTCCAATCAGCACATAAAGGTTTGAGTCTTGTAGTTTGTGGTAAAAGTTTTTTAACGGCGCCAGCTATCTCTTCCCCAACACCATCGTTGTCATAAGCAGCAACAACTTCCTTGAAGTAGCTTAAAAATTCTACTGGCATACAGCAAGAACTATCCACTGCAATATAAATAGTTTTTCCAAGTAACGAATGATTTAACACTGCGACTGAAAGCGCTTCGATTGGAGATTTTGTTAAAACTGCGCGCGTTATCTTATCCTCACCTTGACCAGTAGTAAAGTGAAACCAACCTTTACTTAACTTGCTACCTTTGGCAATTCCATGAAAAGTGTTATTAAAACCGTAAGTTCCGCGAATATAGGCACCTGTCACTTCTCCATCAGGTAGTGACCGCATTAAAAATATCGCGTTTTGTTTTTCGTCAGAGTAAATTAACCCAGCAGCGTGTAAGTTATCAACCAAAGTACCTGGTAATTTACGCACGCCAACCAAATAACTACGAACATCACCCCATTTACTTTCATCTAGTACAGGCGCCACAAATTGTTTAGGTTTCTCCTCCGCAATAATTTTTTCAGCTTCAGTTCTCGCATGATGGGTAACAGCACGCAAAGTATCGGATTCCCCGAAGGTATCGTGCAGCCAAGCAACAGCTTCTCGGAAGTTGCAGTTTAGTAGATGCATTACGAGGTCAATGGCACCACCTCCACCATGTTGTTTACCAACAAAATCATAAAATCTTGAACCTGTAATATTTATAGTATGGTCTACATTTACCCAACGGCCTTGGTATTTTGGATGTGGATGAAGTCTCAGATGGTAAGCTATCGACTCCAAAGGAATATCTCGAAGTAAATTAGCTTGAGATTCCCATAGTTCGAGTGTCCAACTTAAATTTTGCACACGCGCTTCAAGTTGGCGCCGTTCCCTTTCACTCGCTCTTGCAGTTTCTTCTACCTTCTGCTTCTCTCGCAGTTTGAAATTTTGATTTACAAGTTGCTTATTTAGAATATCCAGTTGAGGTTGGAGAATTTGTTTTACTAACGCACGGTAATCAGAAATTGATTGAGCTTCTTGTTCAGATGGCAAAACATCCTCAAGGTTTATATGATGAGATTTACTATTTACCGCAGCGTAATATTTCTTAATGTCTGTATGTTTCGCCTTACTACCCTTGACTCCGCGTTCGATACCCAAGTGTTCAACCGCACGTGCAAAACTATCCTGTAGTTCGGATAATTTTTGTCTGCCATTAAATAAAGAGCGTGCGCTCAGTTTACCTATGTGGTTAAGCGGTACTATATAAGCGTGAATATGTGGCGTTGACTCATCAATATGAAGTTCCGCACGAACAACCATATCGTGATAACGGTCTAATAACCATGTTTGGCAAACCTCAGTAAAATCATCTAACCGTTGTTGGATATATGTTCCAGCAAGAGATGGGTTATCGGGACGGAAGTATTCAGGACTAGCGCTTAATAAAATTTCTACTAGCAGTACTGCATCACAGCGGTACTTCTGGGTACCGACCTTTTCGGTAAATAGCTCTTTCAAACTTTTATCATTGGCGCCAATTAGTCGAAAATTACTTACATCAGGGTTGGCGTTAAGAGTCTCTCGTGTGCGCGTGGTATGCTGTGAGGAGCTACCACTATCCGCCCAGTTCTTTATTTTCTGTATTCGACAAATTGCGTAAGCCATAGTAAAAGCCAGTGGTTCGCAGTTAACTTCTCGCTCTTTATGCATCATCCCACCAACGAGTAGACCAACACTTACTCGCAATTCTTTTATCAACAATAATTTTTACTTCTTAATATTGAAACTACCTCTCTCTTATTCCGGCGCCATTGCATTTCTAGTACAGTTGTCAAAAATAATGCCTATAATATATTGAAGGTAATGCTTGCTATTTCTCCCACATTCTTGTGGTGTAAGGCATCAAAGCGCTATAAGACTTTGCTCCCAAGCGTAGTAGGTACTACCAGTACAAAAATTAATAACAGCAAGATTAATTAAAGAAACTTAATAATATGAAAACAGAAAGGTAGGGTGAACTATTCTATGTACTAAAATATATGAAAAAAGTATAGCAGTGATATATAACCGTTTCCCAACTTTTAAAAGCTTTTACTCTAACTGCATGAGAGATTTATATGGAAGGCAGTAAAATCAAGGTCTACACTCCAAGCAATAAATACGAGAAAACCATATTCCGTAACTCATGTCTTGACGAGCTTGCAAAAACAATTCCACAATATGTTACTCAAGCCAATTAATGGCTGTTATGAAAAGCAACCAAATTAGGAGAAAATTACACATATACGTTTATTAATAAGCGTTTTAGTATAAAACTATAATTTTATAAATAGTCTTGAATTAAAAGTCACCGTACAACCGTCATTAATGAAGATACTGGTGTATATAAGGTTATAGTCTACCAGTGACTGTTTATATTTTACAAGATTTTAATTAAGCGTCATGCTTATAGAGTAAAGTTTCCAGACTACGAACTTTAAAAGAACAGCGGACAAACTATCCTAAGTATATCTGACTACAAAAATCTCAGACGAGTAGAACTTGCAAGTATACTCATCGTAAGTACTAAATTCATCTACACTTAAACAATTAGAGTATAAACTAAACCCTCCAAGTAATAAACCTAACCAAACTTCAACAGGCGCCAAATCCAATTCTTGTATAATCATGGCGACTGGGGTAGTCGCTTTATCAATAATATAGCTGGTAATGTTATCAACCCAGATGCCGACATTTTCGCTATGGGCTATATTGAAAACTAAGTCGTGCTGCTGTTCTATAGTGGTTTCTTCTATTTGCTGTACCGCTTCGAGTAAAACTTGCTTATCAACAAATTCTGCTATCGAGTTATTTTCTAAAGAAGGTGTGCCACTATATTCATAGAGTTTACGGTATAAGTTTTGCGGCACCTCAACAAACTGCTCAAAATCTATGCTCATGCTTTGGCGAACAAACTGGGCAAAGTGAGCATCACCCATGACTGGTCCATCATCACTAACAACTGCATCAATTTCTTCAAAGGTATCAGCACTGCGCGCTCTAAAAATTTCAACCAAACTCGAAAGTACTTCGGCTGCAACAACAAGCTGCTCGCTCAACTCCAAATCTTCGAGTGCTGAGTCAAAACTATTCCACAGCTGGCACCACTCAACTTCCATTGGCGCCTGTGAAGCTTCTTCAAGCAAAGTCCATATTTCAAGTTGTATTATTTTATCGTTCACCTTTAGATTGTTTAGGGATGATGTGGGCATGGACGAATAGTACAACGCCACGGGTCAAAACGTTCTATTGAAGCAAATTTTTTAATGCCGTAACTGGCGCCAAGTGCGGTTAATATCTTTTTTACGTAAGCTATTACTTGTGTCGGAGTCCACCCAATGCAATGTATTGCTTCAACTTCGGCACATTTTTTTTGACCCTTCCATACCGAGGCACCAATAGCATGAACCGGAGATTCGGCGCCTGGTGGTCGATATACAACCAAAACTGCACTAACAATTTCTTCAAACTCTTCAACTGGGATTGCTATATACTCTACCAAGCCAGCTTGACGTTTACGATTACGGGTTTGGTTTCTCCTGTCCCGATGTCGAATATATGACCGTTTGCTATGGCATACCTCCGGTTTCCAACAATCGTCTCCTTCTTCTCCATGCAAGTCCTTTGCTTGGTCAGCCGTCAACATGGCACACTTTTTGCACTTTTCAGGGATATGGCGACGAGAATTAGCAGGCATGGATTTTTCTGGTTTCGACTTGCGTTTACTCATTTACAGCAATAAATAATCAATAACATGCAAACGCCATCATACTGGCACCAAAAGACACAAAAACGGCATAAACTTTTTTTGGGCTTATAGACATTCGTATTCACCCTACCTTTAAGCAGATGCCTCTTTCTTAGAACACTATACTGTAACTCTCCATCAGTACAAAATATTTATTCGGTGTAAATTTGCACTTAACTTTGGAGCGCTGCTGCCTGTTTTAAATTATAAACTTTACTACTAGCTAATCTCACCTAAACTCCATTTGCACGAAGTGGTCTTGCAACAGTTTGTGCATGAAGCGGTAGCGTCCACCAACACGCTGGAGGAATAGACGCTCGGTGCAGTAGTCGAGGAAACGGGCGTAGTTCCAAGGGATGTAGCCGTTATGGTAAAGGATAAGGCGTAGGATGAAGTGCTGGATGCAAGCTATGCCACCATTACTTAACCCCAAAATTAATCCAGCGATAAAAAAAATACCTAAACCTACTTTTACCCCAAAAGTAAACCCATTAGTTAACCACCCCCCTAATCCAAAAATCAAGCCCAAAGTTAATCCACCCATCAGTCCCAAAATTAACGCATACCTTAGCGAATTCCAAATCCCCTGATTAGAAGTCATTTTCTCTTCCATACCAGAGGGATAGAATCCCACAAATAATCCAGCAGTTAGTAGAAAAACGAATGTAAAAACTATCGCACTAATTAATTTGTCAGTTTTTCCAATTACTATAGCAATTGGTACAAGAAAGACTGAAGTAACTAACCAACAATTTAGCAAAGTTTTAAATACTAGTTTTACTCTTTGACTAGACCATCTTATAGCTTCAACAATATTAATCATTGAGTTTGGTTTTATGGAAGTTACACCAATGAAAACTCCTACAAGTATACCATTAGTTAAGTTATCAGTTAGCCAAATAATTATTCCGGATAGTAAACAAATACTAACTTTAATTATTATTTCTACCCCAATATTGAAAGTTGTTCTCAGGTTGTTGAATGGTAGCCAAGAGGGTTGTATATTCTCAATTAAGAACTCGGTTCTAAATTCCTCTTCTAGCCGTTGAGCCATCCAATTAAGCCATTTTTTAGTCTGTCTATCAGTAAGAGGCTTTTGCTTTAAGTCATATGTACTTTTTATTAACCTTGTTAACATCCTCTGCATGTAAGCATCTAGTAAATAATGTAGACGCTCTTCTTGAGATGTAAACTTCTGCCATTGATTAATTGGTATTTCTTGAAAAGCTAAAACAGTTAAACTCAACATTAAAGGAGTTTTGATAAAATCTAGTAATCCCGAATCATCTTTAATAGTTTGCCATAATTCAGTATAGTTAACTGAAGTTAAATAATCACAAATTTGATTATCGTTTAAAGGCTGTAAAAAAACAGCACTGTTAAGTTGTAATGAATTAGTGTAGTTACTATATTCCTCAATCCGACTACAAACAACTAGAGAAAACGGTCTAGTTTCGCTTGCTAAAAACTGATTAATTGCATGGACACAAAGTTCTTGACGTTGTAGTTCAAGTTCATCTAAACCATCAAGTAATGGTAGCAATTGGTGATTATTTACCCACTCTTGACTAAGTTTAGTTGAAACACCATATTTAGATTTAAGTTCAGCCACTAACCAATCAGTTAAAGATTGGTGGTCATCTTTCCATGAAGATAAGTTAAATAAAACTGGGACAGGATAATCAGGTTGTTCTTCTGCCCGTTTAACTAATTCTTGAGCTAGTTCTAATTGTATAGTTGTCTTTCCTGCTCCTGGCGCTCCTAAAATCAACACAACAATTGTTGAATCTCTGCCGCTGCCTCGGCTAGACTTTGCTTTTGCTCGGTTGTATAGTTGGTGATATTACCACCGATTTGATTAGCTGTAACAGTTTCAGCATCAATAAGACCACCACCGAATTGGGCGCCTTGCAGGTTGAAAGTAGATTGTTTTTTAGGTCTTTGTGTCATAGTATCTCCTTGATTATTATAAGTTTCTGCGGAAAATTTAGGACTTTGTAGCGCTGTGTTAACAAAATTTTCTACGCTAAACTGGGTATTAGAACGCTGTCCTAACCGTTTGATTATAGTAATGAGTTCAGTTATAGATATATCTTTTATGCAAAAAGCGTCAAAACTATCTAATTCCCCTGTCTCTTGAAACCCAATGTCTACAGTTGAAGAATAAGCAATGATTTGAGTATTCGGAGCAATATTTTTAATATGAACTGCTGCACTCAAATCATCTATATTGGACATCTCTAAATCAAGAACTACTATATCTGGGTGATAGCGTTCAAGCATTTCCACAGCTTCTTGATTATTACTGGCTACATCTACAACTTGAATATTTTTCTGACAAGAAAGAGCCAATTGTAGGGTTATACGAGTCAGTTCATGGTCATCAGCTACTAAAACTGTAATAGTATTACTTGTCGGGGGCAATTTGCTATTTAGAACAAGTACCAGATAAAGTAAAACAAGAAAGACTTAGTGCTTTTGATTGCGACTCCCCAGAAAATCACGTTGGGCGCCATTTATGCTTGCTTTGGGATGACCCAAATTTTTAAAGGAAACAATGAACCTCGCGATGACTGGGAACAGTTGCTGGCAACATATTAGTCTCGCCTCTACCAGACTCAGAATCTAAGACCGAAAACGAGCAAATTCCAGAACTCAAAACCTGCACTTTTAAAGTAGCAACCGTTGAAATCGAAGAAACCCGCACTTTGAAATTTTATGTCGCGACCTTAGAACGGAAAAGCCAGTTTTTAGAATTTGGTATGCACGGAAACGTTTGGGAATGGTGTCTTGATGATTGGCACAAGAATTATGAAGCGGCGCCAACAGATGGGAGTGCTTGGCTAGATAGTGAAAATAATAATATTTATCAAAAACAAGGTATTGCTGTACTGCGGGGTGGTTCGTGGAGCAACATTCCTGTTTACTGCCGTTGTGCGTCTCGCCTCATCTACAATTGGGCGGAGCCCGACTGCCCGACTACATCAGCAGCAGTATTGGTTTTCGGGTTGTCTGCGCGTTCAGGAAAATTATTGGGTAGCCTTTTATACTTTATTTCTCTCGCACTTTACTCTTTTTCTTTTGTTATCAAGATTACATTCAAGTAGGTGCCACATCAGCTTATTCGATGTAATTTGAAATTTCCCTCACATTTGACACCAAATGGCTTGAAAACTTGATTTCGTATAGCTTTGCGCTTCGATGACTATAAAACACCTGTTCTAAAACAGTAGATGCTCTTCATTATTGAACTCATAATACCGCTCAAGAGGCGCCTGATCGTTTGATGCGAAAGCTTTAAACCTTTAACTCATAAACTTGTAGGTTCGCATTAAACGTGCAAATTATAGGACGTAATTAGGTCGTTCCAGGCATTAATTTTCGCGCGCTTGTGCAATTTTTTCGCATAGCCGTGCAAATTTCCAGAAAAATTCGCGCTAAGGATGCAAATTTCAGGATTTGACTGGCAGGGAGTTCAAAAGCATTGTTATAAATAACTTTCAGCGCTTTTACTTGTATTTTGCTTGAATTTCACTCTGAAACAATATCCCTTGCAGCACGAAGCTTAAGGGCGAAAAAAAATTGCACGACCGTGCGAAAAATTAGCGCCTTTTGCGCGAAGATTAGCACCTTCTGTGCGAACCGACAAACTAAACACTGCGTTAATGCATTTATACTATATTTATTGCATTGTAATTGTCTTATACTGGATAATGATTGCTATCCGGAATTCAACCCGAAAATTGTAAGCATTAGTTGGCAGACACCACCAAAAGAAATATGTTGAAGAAGATCCCCGAAGTCGTAATAGTCCCAGTAGCTTCCGAAGTTACACCCCTTCCGGCACAGAACAACTGTACGGATTTAAGGACTATACGCATCAACGAGTATTTAGCTGCACGTAACCTGGCACCACTAACCCAAAAAGCCTACCGCCAGGATTTAAATTATTTTCTTAGGTGGACTGATACTGCATGGGCTTCGGTAGACGCGCGCATGATAACAAACTTTAAAAAATATCTGACGCTGCAAAAATTTGGAAAGAAGCAAAAAGTATTGAGTAATGTAAGCGTTAGGAGAATCCTAGGTACTCTACATAACTTCTTCGATTGGATGTACAAGAATGAGTACATAGTAAAAGACCCCACCATTGCAGTTGAGCTTCCCTCATTACCTGAACCAGAAGCGAAAAACCTCAGCGATGAAACTTTTAACAATATATTAGATACAATTGGATGTTCAACTTACCCAGAAAGAAACCTAGCACTAATAGCGGTGCTGTGTCACGGTTTGCGTCCTTCTGAACCAAGTAATTTGGATATTAAAGACTACGACGGGCGCCGATTACATATTCGCTTCAGCAAACATGATAGTAAAGGTTACGTACCTTTGGACGATTGGGCGAAAAAATTACTCGATGATTATTTAAATTGGCGCCAGTCTAAGGAAGGAGTATTACTGCTACCTGAGAGTCCTTTGTTTTTATCCCACTCAAATCGCAATGCAGGGCAACGCATAAGTTATGAAACAGTTCGTAAACTAGTTGAAAAAATTAGAAAACAAACAGGTATTTACTTCCACGCACATCAATTTCGCCATACCTTTGCTACAAACCTTGTACTCGAAGGCATGAACCCATATCATGTAATGACTTTAACACGTCATAAGTCAGTAAGCAATTTTCGGCGATATACAAAAGCAGCAGACCAAGCAGCAGCAGATAATGCTTTCTATGAACATATGAAAAATAAACGCTCAAAACAGAAGACCTAAATAAACCTCACGAGCAGGTAATGCTTCTACTAGCCTTTTCCTGCTTTTTTACTAGCTTTAATAGGGGTGCGAGTAGCAACGGAACAGAAAACCGGGATAAGAAAATAAACTCAAAAATGTCGGTAGGACGATAATATTGCCAGGACTGGAACCACAATATTGCCAAGACATGAGTTGAAATGCTTATTATACCGTTCTGTAATAAATTCAATACACCTGTTATCAGAACAATAAATTTGCCGAGACCGCTAATCGGAATGATTTGTTTGCCGATAAATAATAAATTATTGTCACAATGAGTTTGAAAAAGTAGTGGGGAGTACAATTGATGTAAGCGCATCGTCAAGCAAGCTCGCGTCAGAGTTTTTTATATAATCGCAAGCTGAACTGTTGCAGTGTTCGATGTGGCGTTGCGTTCTTCTATTACGCTCCTTAAATTTGGTGGAGGTACAAATGCTCACACCTGAAGAGTTTGAAAATTGGTTTAGCAAGCAAAACCTACCGGACATATCCAAAAAAGTCATTCAGGAAATTCGTTTAGGCGAACCTGTTAGGCGCGTGGGAGGAGGAAGAAAGAACGTATCAGGCTTTTATCCTAGCAAAAAAAACTCTAAAACCATCCAATTCGAGAGTCATAAAGTTGAACTTCCTTTTATCTACGAATTAGAACATGATGAAGATGTTCTAGAATTTTATGACCAACCAAATGCATTTAAAATAAATTATAAATGTTCAAATGGGCGAAATATAGGTTTCTTTTACACTCCAGATTTTTTTGTGATTAGAAAAAATGGTGCTTTTTGGGTGGAGTGTAAAACAGAAAGCGAACTACAAAAGTTAGCTCAAAAACAACCTCACAGATATATTAGAGGTTTTGATGGTTTCTGGCATACGCCTGCAGCAGAGGCATATGCAGCCCAGTTTGGATTATTTTTTTATATAAAATCATCCGAACAAATCAATTGGATTCTGTATAGAAATCTGACGTTTTTAGAAGATTATTATCGGGCATCAGATGAATCAATAGATGGAGATGCAAGCCAGATTATCCTGAGTATCGTTAGGGAGCAGCCTGGGATTACGCTGAATCAATTGCTTGAAATGACGACCAGTGCCTGTGCTGATACTATTTACTTTCTAATAGCTAAAGAAAATATTTATGTAGACTTAGAAACATTCCTTTTAGTCGATTCTTCACGATGTCAAGTTTTTCTGGAAAAACTTGATGCAATTGCTTATAAGATGATGATTTCATCTTCATCAACTGATGATAATATAAGTTCTCCAGTGATAAATTTAACTAACAATACACAAATCAACTGGGATGGCATAAATTACACATTAATTCAAATTGGGCATACAGAAGTTACTTTACGTAACGTAGAGGGGGATTTTTTAGATTTACCACTATTGGAACTAGAGAACAAAATTCGTACTGGTAAAATTACAACAACAAGACATCAACAAGTAATCAGCCAAAGCGAACAGATAAAGTTGATTATTAATCAAGCTAGTCAAAAAGATTTAGCAGAAGCAAATTATCGCTATAGAGTCATTGAACCAATTTTATTAGGACAAAAAAACGAAAATTCAGATATACCAGAACGTACTGTTAGAGATTGGTTGGCAAAATATCGTGTCGCTCAACAAAATTATGGCTATGGCTACATAGGGCTTTTAGCTTGTTCTGGCAAAAAAGGGAACAGGAACCGCAAGCTACCACAGCAGATTATAGAACTGATGGATAGCTTTATTAAGCAAGAATACGAAACTCACAAGCAAAAGCGAAAGTATGAAGTATACGGGGCTTTTTGCAATGCCTGTGAGAAAGCTTTGATTCCAGACGACCAAGTTCCTAGCTATAAAACATTTATCAAGGAAATTAAAAGCCGTGGTGGTTGGGAACAAACTCTTAAACGAGAAGGACATCGTGCTGCGTACCAAGAAAAACCTTTTTATTGGGAGTTAGATTTAACTACTCCGCGCCACGGAGACCGTCCGTGGGAAATATGTCATATTGACCACACTAAATTGGATATAGAGTTAGTGTGTTCGCGGACAGGTCAAGTGCTTGGTAGACCTTGGGCGACGTTTCTCGTTGACGCAATGAGTCGTCGTATATTATCGGTTTATCTAACGTTTGACCCTCCAAGCTATCGCAGTTGCATGATGGTGTTGCGAATTTGCGTGAAGCGATACTCCCGTCTTCCCCAAATAATTGTTACCGATAACGGAAAAGAGTTTCACAGTAACTACTTTGAGAGTTTACTAGCCTTATTTGAGTGTACGCTAAAACATCGCCCTCCTGCTGCTTCTAGATTCAGCGGAGTTTGTGAACGTTTGTTTGGAACGGCTAACACACAGTTTTTATACAATCTAGCTGGGAATACACAAATTACTAAAAAAGTCAGGTTAATAACTAAATCAGTTAACCCTAAAAATTTAGCACTTTGGACACTTGGGTTGTTATATTTACACCTTTGCGAATGGGCATATTCAGAGTACGATACAACTGAACATCCAGCGCTATCAATGTCTCCTCGTCAAGCTTTTACGTCAGGAATAGCACAGTATGGAAGTCGTATTCACCGACTGATACCCGACGACGAAAACTGGAGAATTTTAACTTTACCAACAACACAATCTGGTCGAGTAAAAGTACATCCTACAAAAGGTATACAAATACGAGGCATACACTACTGGAATTCTATTTTTCGCGACCCAGAAATCCACAAAACATCTGTGGAAATTAGGTATGACCCATTTGATGCTGGAATTGCTTATGCTTACGTTCGAGGTGAATGGGTTAAATGTATAAGTGAATACTATACAATTTTCAAAGGTAGGTCAGAAAAAGAAATTTGGCTTGCAACTGCTGAATTACAAAAACGCAACTCTAATTATCATAAAAAATTTAAAATAAGAGCTAAAAAATTAGCGTCCTTTTTATCAACTGCTGAATCCCAGGAGGTTTTACTCGCCCAACATCTGCGAGATGCTCAAGGTTTTGAAGTTTTTACAGCCTTAGAAAAAGTCACAATACCTATAAGCGAATCATTGCAATTTAATGATAAAGAAATCACTGATTCTCTAGATAGAGAGAATAGCTCAGAAACACTGACAATATCCGAATCAATAAAACCATTACCTGAATTACTTCAACTTTTTGATTCTTACTAATTATGTCTGTTACTACTAAGCAGCCAAAAGAAATACTCACTCAACCAGATTCTGTCAAATTGGCTTACTTCGACAAGTATACTATTGCACATCCTAGATTGGATGAGGCTTTCAATTATCTTAAGCTTTTAGTTAGTAACCCAGGAGAGTCACGAGTTATTTTTATTTATGGTCCAACAGGAGTAGGCAAAACAACCTTAAGACTTTTGATTGAAAAGTGGCTAATTGAGACAGCCTTACAAGAACTAGAAGCCAAGCCCGGTTATTTGCCAGTTGTTTCAGTTGAAGCTGTGGTTCAAAAATCTGGACTTTTTAACTCGAAAGACTATATAAAACGCTGTCTTGTAGAACTTAATGAACCATTGATTGACCATAAGATAGACTATGGTGCGCGCGGCATATACCGTAATAATAACGGGCAAATAGTTATCGAATCGAAAGTTCTTGAAACTGATTTAGGATGGGCATTAGAACAAGCTCTTAAACACCGCAAACCAAAAATATTTTTTATAGACGAAGCTCATCATATGCTGATGTTGGCTTCTGGACGTAAACTCACAGATTTACCAGAAGCAATAAAATCTTTAGCCAACAGAACTGGAGTTGTTCATGGATTGGTTGGTACCTATGAGCTACTTAGTTTACACGATGTTGGCGACCAATTAAGCCGACGTAGTGTTTATGTACACTTTCCTCGTTATCGTGCTGACATAACTCAAGACAGAGAAATATTTCAAAGCGTGGTGTGGGGATTCCAACTTCATATGCCTTTGCATGAAGAGCCAGATTTATTATCACATTGGGATTACTGTTATGAAAGAAGTCTTGGTTGTGTAGGGATTCTCAAAAATTGGTTTCGCAATGCGTTAGCAGATGCAATTACTGAAGGTGCAAACACTGTTGAAATCAAGCATTTAGAACAACGTGCCTTATCCGTAGCTCAATGCCGAAATATTTTTAATAAAATTAAAGAAGGTGAGAAAAACCAGGCACAAATTGATGCTTCTGCCGAGCAATTACGTATGGAATTAGGTTTACCTATTAATACTAGCTTGGATATAAATGATTCTCACACACAGACAAATGAAAAGACACAATTAAATATTCACACTGCAAAGTCTTCTAGGAAAAATGTCGGACAACCTAAGCCAAAACGACGACCAGTAGGTACTAAATAATTATGCTTGACGCAATACTTAAACTTTATCCAGATTATAATATTCAAAAACCGACAATTCCGCCAAGAAGCCGTTTATATTGTTTAGAACCAATTGGTGTGGGGTGTGAGTATGTGGAAAGTTTAACTGGTTATATAGCTCGGCTCTCTCTTGCCCACTGTGTTACTCCCAGACAATTACTTTTAAATGAAATTGCCCCACATTTAGCTATATTGAAAAATCGGTTAAATTACGAACCTGAAAATGTTAGTAAAATATTTGGAATTTACTCGTGTCAGTCAAGTGCTAATGGTACGGGTAAGAATGCAGCTTACTTAGTAGAGGCTTTATCTTTACTAACAAGACGAAATGACTTGCAGTTCTTAACCCTACTCAATTGGGCACAAGTTCTTTCAAAAAGGGGCTTGCTTCGACATCGACGTGCTTGGTGTCCTTTTTGTTACTCAGAGTGGCGAGAAAAAGGCTTGTTCATTTATGAACCACTTCTTTGGCTCATAAATGTCATAATTATTTGTCCCTACCATCATAACCGTTTGCTTTATGAGTGTCCTCATTGTAATCAATGTCTACCTGTATTTTATTGGAACTTTCGTTCTGGATACTGTAGCAATTGCAATCAATGGTTAGGAAACAGTAGATACAAAAAAAAATACACTTATCAAGAAATGGACTTAGATTGGCAATTAAATGTAGCTCGTAACGTAGGAGAGTTACTAGCTTTCACACCTAGTCTTAATGAGCCAATGTCAACAAATAAGATTAGTGATGTACTTTCTACTTTCATCAATCAAGTCTTTAAATCAAATAAAGCTGCTTTCTCTAGAGCTATAGGAATAAGTCAAACAACTATTGGTTTTTGGTATGATAGAAAAGTAATACCTCCTCTTGATAAACTTCTGATTTTAGCTGACTACTTTGGAATCTCTTTATTAGATTTCTTAACCAATAAAAATTTAATATTCTCACAAAGTTCCCCGGCACATGAAATAATTAAACTTCAACAATCTAGAAAGCCTTACAAACGGATAAATGACGAGAAAAAGTCAATTCTAAATATCATCCTAAATGAAGTAACAAAGGAAGAACCTCCTCCTTCTTTAGAGAATGTTGCACTTCGTTTAAAATATCGTCCTGATGTTTTGCAACATCATTTTCCAGAATTATGCCATTTAGTAAAAATCCGACATGCTGAATTTAAAAAAATTAGCCAAAAGCAAAAAATACAACCTGTTCTTGAAGCTGCTCTTCAAGAAATACCTCCTCCCTCACTTTCATCAATTACTCGACGATTAGGCTACAAAAATAATAGCTATTTATACAGATGCTTTCCTGAACTTTCTCGCTCTATTTCAAAACGTTATCAAGAATATCTTCATAGTCGAGGCCAACAAACAAGAGAAAGCATACGTCAAGAGGTAGAAACTATTGCTCTAAAACTTCACTCACAAGGATATAAACCTATCCAAAGCGAAGTCACCAAGTTACTTGCTAACCCAAGAATTATGCAAAATTGGTATGCTCGCAAAGTCCTGCGTGAAATTTTAGACTCTCTTGGCTACGAATAAAAGTAAAGCCACATCCATTGGTAATGATTTTCTGTGCAAATGGAAGCATAACATTGCCGATAAAAATAGGAAGTATAAGCGCGCCAAACGGCAATATTATGAGTATACCGACATGTACAGTAGTAAGCATTGAGGATGTTGCGGCGCCATTCGTGCCAAACCTGACTACTCTCCGTAGAATAATTTCACTCCTTGAATTAGCAATAAGCTATGGGGCAAAGCTTTCATCAACCATGTTGCCCCTGGTGACAGCCTCGCTAGTCATAGAAAATAGTGTAAAATAGAACAAAGCAGTATTTTCTATACTTAGCGATTAAATAGTCCTCATCCTACATAAAAGGAATTGGCGCCTACCATATTCGACAAGTGTTCGATGGTTACGGGGACTCAAAGCTATACGGTACAATGCTAATAGATAGTAAATAATTGCATGAGAACGGCGCCAATACCCAGAAAAATGATACTATTGTTCTTAAATAAAGACTAATTGGGAGGGTCTATCGTGACCTTTACAAATCCTAAAGCAGAGAGTTGTCCAATGCTTTTGATGGTGGCACTTTATGAAGCTAGGGAAAGCTGCTCTTGTCGCATGATTGATTGCGACAGTGTTACACAAAAGCTTATTTCAATGGGTTATGTAGATGAAGCAAACTGGATAATTAATTACTGCGACGATTATGTACAGTTACTTGCAATAAATTTATCTAAGTGGGAAGATGATTCTACGCGCGTATTTGGCTCAGTTTCGCTTGCACAACAACTTGCGACTGAATGTGGGTTAGAAGTTATTGAAGAATAAAAAATTACAGGTGATGCGTGTAATTGGAAAGTATAAAAACATAGGTGCCAGTTCAATGCAGTCCTCACCACGAAGCTACATCAAACGGCGCCAAAATTAAGTATTAAATTGTAGAACAACACCAAGATAGTAGGGGTTTGGATAATCTAAACACATCGGAATAAAGCTTGAATTGGCGCCTGTGCTTTATATTGATTGGCGAGTCGTACTAAAGTTGGAGTTGCGAGCATTGCACACACGCAACAGATAATCAGTCGCCAACGCAACTCAAATCAATGACGAGGAGCGCCGATTTAAATTATTTTGTTAGTTACAGTAAAACTTCTTGTGTTAAGTTAAATTGAGACACAATTTGCGTGCGTATCAAACTGGCGCCTGCCGCCGCAATTTCTTCTCTATCTGAGTCAGTCAAAAGTTCTTTGAGTAAAGATTTTAATACTTGCCTGTTAGATATAAATTCTTCGGTGTATAAATCATCCTGTGATAAAACAGCTTTGATGTGAGGAATTGCTGTATCAGTCGGCGCCAATAATCTATTTTTTATACAAGCTCTCGCAACTCGCGTAATTTGCTTGGCGCCGCTGAGTCCAAAATTCAAAGCTTCGATGGTTAACCGTGCTTCGCGGTTAAGGGATATGCGTAAAGTAGTCAGGCGCCCAAGTAGCGGTAAGTCTGATAATAGCTTACCTATTAGTGGACTCCAATCCAAGCCGGCGCCGATATTTCCCCCAACTGAATCTTCGGCTGCAATCGCTTGCTGCATATAATCAGGGTTAAGCATTAAATCAAGGGGATTAGAAACATCGTGGATTTGTTCTTTTAAGTTGTCCATCTTAACCTCTTTGTAAACGTCGGCGCCAAACAGGGTACTCAAAGTATACTAATTCATCGTAATCTTCGTCTGGTTCTAGGTCATACATACCACGATTGCCATAAAACTTTTCAGAACCCGGTAAAGCATGTAACCCAACTCTACCTTCATAACCAAGTTCTAGGCTTCTTTCTCTGGTAAACAATAGTAAATTAGTCCCAACGCCTCGAAGTTTTGGAGGATTTTGAATATCTTTCCTGTTTAATGGCCCCGTAGCGATATAGTAAATATAAACTAAACGCTTTCCTCGCGCCATTTGTGAGCCATGCATAGTAGTTTCGATAACCAGTAAGCCTTCAGTTTGGTTTTCACACTCAACAGCATAGCCTTCGTAATTATCGTACCTAGAAACCATTCTAAGTTTTACCATTAAATCCCATAATTTGTCTTCCTGTTTGTACTGTGTAAGCAACGCAACCCATTGATTTTCAAAATCTTCAACATGCTTAGTAGTTAAATTTACAATCGTTGCTTCTACAGTTGAGTTGTCGATGCTCCTATTTAAATAAATATTTTTTGGCATTTACTACCCCTGGTTTTCGTTATTTATATTAAAAGGAATAATAATATCAATAAAATCTTACCTTCTAAAAGCATATGCTAATAATGCGATTAAGTCAATCAAGGAGTAATAATATTCAATATTAATTATAATCAATATAAAGATAGCAAAAAAATGGTAAATAATATTTTAATATTGATATTAATCTTACTGGCAGCGAACCCCCTCGACTATAAAAGGCATAGCTACAACAATTGTAATAAAAATATAATTCAATATTAGAAAAAAGCATATTGATACAAATTAAACGTGGTGCTTAAATATCAAAAATTGGCGCCTGTTCAATGAGAAAACCCCGAACATTTAATTCGAGGCGGATTCAATTAAATAAGCATAGTGTCAATAAAGTAATGCTTCGTTCATGGCGCCTCCAATATTTCAAACACTGACTCGAACCACCTCAAATGTTGCACTGTTTTATCACGACCCTTCGCCGTACCCAATGTCAACTGTGAATGTAGTTTACCTTTATCGGTGGGGAGATAATCAGGATTACCGTCTGGGTTACGCACTTGAAAACCCTGTTCAATCAATAATTTATTAACTCGCTGTGATGACCATGTTTCACCAGTGCGTTCTGCGAGTATTTCACCCAATTGTTTCGGCGCCAGTAATTTATCTTCCACCAGGACGAGCAGCATTGACTTTGCTTCCTCCGCTTCTGGCAATAAGTGAGGATACCTTTTACCTATTGCGTTTAGCTTGGCGCCTGCTACTAATTTTGTATCAAGTCCCGCTTTTCCAAGTGTTAGGTCAAGCAAGGTTGAGATTTCTTCCAACGTTGGTATTGGAAGTTGTGGTTGTGGTTGTGGCGCCTGTTCCGACTGTAGTTCCCAGCCTTTAATTCGCTGCATCCAGGTTCGGATACCGATAGTAGCGAAAGCTTTGTACGCTAGCTTGGCTTGTTCCTTGACATATCTACCTGCATCGAGCGCGTAATACTCAAGAATAATGGCAATAGCTATATCGGGTATTCCAGACGTTTTCCAATCCGCTTGTTCCGCACCTGAAAATCCTTGCTCTATGAGCTTTGTAGCTAATTGAGACGGTGTTTGTTCCGCACCGACAAATGCTGCTCTTAACGACTTGTCATCTACTCCTGCTAGCCTAGCAGTCGTTCGAATACTAGCCTTTCCCCTCCCAGTAGTATCAACTTCGATCTCCGATTGTATTTGCTCAACAACCGAGACTATTTCTAAAAGTGCCATAATCAAAGATGCTCCTGTGCGATATATTTTGGGCTGCCATGAAAGCGCGCGAATGCGTACACGCGCATGATGAATCGTCACGAACTATTGAGCGCGACTTAAAATTACGCTCATAAATAAAAAGCAAAGAAAGAGACGCGCGTCTACACGTCTCAAACAGAAAATTAAAGAGGCAAGGGAGAAGGATGGTAGGTCAGTGCAGGTTTTAGCGACACTGGCAGGAATTTCAACGGCTTACTGGTATCAAATCGAGCAAGGAAAAAGGCAGTGGATTTCTGAAGATAGTCTGCGTGGTATCGAAAAGGCTCTTGGTATTGATTTAGGAGTGCGGTTCGATGATTAAAGGTGGGTGATATTTATCGACGCGCGCTTATCGAGTGGTGCCGTAGATTAATTTACCTGTACCGAACCGCTAGGCATCTAAAGGAACTATATAGTTAATTTATTCTAGTAAAGAAGTTGCTTATTACAGAGAAAGGTGTTCTCTTTTAGACAAAAGTTGGATGGAAGATTATGATAGTAAGGTTTTAATTAGGGCGTTAATAATGGATGCATCAAAATTAATTTCGTTGAATGTTGTTGCGACTAGAGATGTTATGGAAGAAATGCTAACCAAAATAGTTAGTAGTTTATCTAATGATTTTGAATTAATTGAGCGTAGTCAACCGTATCCGTGTAAGTTCAATACTAAAGAAGTAAATGTGTACCTTGACTTCCAAATAAAAGAAGATAAGGGCGCCATTGCGAAGATAGACATGAACTAAAAGAACCGAAATAAAACGGGCGTTCCTAGATTCGGTGTTACTCTCGCAGTAAACACCGTGAAAATTTTCACAGTGTGTTGAAATTACTCGTTTGCTAGTCGAGGCACCAATTCCTTGATTACGTTCTAATTCGTGGCGCCACTATTACAAAATCAATGCTCAACGCTTTGATGCACGGTCAATAGTTAAGAGTCAGTTAAAAGTCATGTTTGTAAATTAACCCGCTAGCTTGTCAAACGGCGCCTTCGGTCTACTCAAAGATTAGCTTGATTACTGTATACACATGTACATCTTAACTTCAGCATCTTTGGCGAAAGCCCTGAAGTAACCAGATAAGTTACAAAATTATTCCAACACACTTTACTACAACAGAAAGCGCATCAAACGAACTTATTTCTTTATATACATCAATTGCCTTGTCCAACTGTGGCACGGCATGAGTCTTTAAATATTCCCAGTCCAATTCAATTTCAGAAAAATCATTAGAATTAGCAATCTCCATCCTGTTTTCTCGCATTAAAATTCTATATTTATAAGGCCATAACGGAAATCCAGTTTTATGCTCTTGCATTATAAAATATTGATTTTGCTTAATATTAGTCCACCAAGTTAAGCCACCAAGCGTAGTAATTGGTTTCCGAAAGCTCATATAAATATCATTCCTCGTGACTGATATAAAACTATACTACCCATTTTTGGGTTCATACGTATCATGTCAGAGGTGCCTGCAACAACGTGGGTTTGTTTTGTCGGCGCCAATTCTTTGATTGCTAATAATTCGTGGTCTCAGTATTACAAAATCAACACTCAGCGCTTTGATGCATGGTCAACAGTCAAGAGTAGTGTTTGTAAATTAACCGCCAACTGATGCTAGGCGCCTATCTATTTTATTTACAAAGTATCCGAATTTACACATATCTCGATAGGCATTATTAGTAATGGGCGACATTGATGGGGGATGTAATATCGCCCATTATCAGTAGTTCGTTGTATCTCTTTCCATTAAATCTTGTAAAAGTTGAAGATAAAGGTGTCTTGTTTGCTCATTTTTCTACGGTTATGGCGCCATCGTAGCTTTCGGTATCCTTCCTTTGTAAACGTATTGATTTACTCACCTTGACTTTTGTGCCAATCATCTAAGGCGCCATAATCAGTACTAGGATACTGCTATTGGAGTGCGTCAGGTGACGCACTCCGATAATTTAATATAAAGGTGACTATCAGACGCCGGGAAGTGTGTAAAATGGGACACAAAGCAAAGATTTATTACAAATGCTTGCATAAATGCAATTATTGCTAACTATTGTTCGACCTGAGCTAAACCCAGTTCTGTGTTCCAAGGCGCCTCAAACCCATATTATTTGAATATCGGGTGTTTGTTATACAATATTTAAACTACTTGAAACCAGATAAATACAGATAATAATTATCATTTTATTTCCCTCCAAACGGCACCTCTGTCATGGGTAAAACCAAGGTTAAGCAACATTAGGATTCTTTACAAATACTTAAGATTTAAATATTTTATACAGTGTTGAATAAAAATAGTATGGATAAAATACTGTACCATACTATGAATAACTTTGGAGCCTTCCGGACTTTTGATGATTTTATTTTCAAATAATTGCATCAATAAAATTTTATTAAAAAAAAACTACCATTCACGCTGAGTGAGGTGGGTAGGTAGGCACTAGAAAAAGCCATTTCAGTTCACCCTAATGTATGCTTATTGAGACAAGCGTAAGTATTTGTGGTGGTAAGCTTTAATTGAAGTTAGTTATCTCAAACTAACCTGCTTGGAAATTCTCTAATTTTGAGATACTCTGGAAACTCATCAATATTTCCTCCTTGTGGGTGTTTGGTTTTCCAGTCACTATTACTTCCCAATTGTTTAACAAATATTGGTACTTCAAACTGCTGACATTGGTTGACTAAATCTTTAATCCATTCGACTTTACATGGACGTGAACCAGAGCCAGATTCTCCCCCTACGATTACCCAATTTATAAAGGGTCTGCCTTTATCGTTTATCCATCCTAAATGTGGAGTAATATCTATTTTTTCAAGCAAAGGCTCACAGCTAATAAATTTAATAGCAAACGTTATTTTTTATTTAAGTTTGTTAATAAATTTATACTTGATTTATATAGTTAACTTCTATATAATATTTTTCAAACACTTAAATAGTTAAGGAGGTGATGAAAGGTGCAAGTCAGATGGAACTTTAAGCTAAAACCAACGCAGGCTCAACAAGCTCAAATGTCAGAGTGGTTGGTCACGTTGCGTAAACATCGTAACTATTCACTGCGAGAACGAGAAACAGGATATAACACAAACAACCAAAATATTACTGAACCAGTGGTTTACGCTTGGGGAAGTTGGTGCGACATTGATACACGTATTGAGTATGGTTCATGTTGCCCGCTAACTTGCCCAGTTATAAAACATGGTGTTATTCCCAATGATTTGAAAATAGGAATTAAAGTAACAAAAGAAAAGTTAGATAGTAAAACTGGTAAGGTCATTAAACCAAGTGTAAGAATTTGGGATAGTGCTAGCGGTATTCAATCTAAAGTAACTTCGCAATTAAGACAGGAACGTAAAAACTTTGGCGATATTGATTCATGTGTTTTACAGTGTAATTTAGCTAAACTTGATACGGCATTTACTAACTTCTTTAAACATGGACGTGGTTTTCCTAACTACCTACGAATTTTAAACTCATACGAGTACAAACCAGGTAGAGTAAAGCTTAGTTCAATCAGAGATACATACGCTAATGCTTATCTACCTGGTATTGGTAACGTCAAATTCCACAATAGCCGAGATTTAAGCTTAATTAAAGAAATTAGAACCTGCACAATTAAACGTGATGGTGGTTACTGGTTTATCTCCATATTGGTTGATATTCCGGGTGATATTCAAGAGCCAAAACCATTAGAACAAGTTAAGTCAGTAGTAGGTATTGATGTTGGGATTAATAAACTTGTCGCAATTAGCGATGGTAGCTTTGTTGAAAATATTAAACCGTCCACCAACAAAAAAACAGCACGTAGATTAGCCATTCGTCAACGTGCGGCAAGTCGTAAGGTCAAAGGTTCAAATAATCAAAAAAAAGCTTACGAGAAGTTAGCCCGCCAGCAACATAAAATAGCTCAACAACGAGAAGGTTACAACTGGCAAGCCGCTTCTAAAATAGTTAAAACAGCTGATTCAGTCGCACGAGAAGACCTAAATATAAAAAACATGGTCAAACGTGCCAAGCCCAAACATAACGGTAAAGGTGGATATAAAAGAAATGGTGCCAGTGCTAAAACTGGCTTAAATAAAGTAATTCTTGATTGTGGATGGGGCGATTTATATAGTAAAATAGCTTGGTTAGCTGCAAAATCTGGTAAACCAATTTTTGTTGTAAATCCCAAATTTTCATCTCAAGAATGCCCGAAATGTAAGCATGTCGATAAAAGCAATCGTGATGGTGAAAAGTTCTTTTGTACTAACTGCGGTTACGCCGAACATGCTGATACAAAAGCGTCTCGTACAATTGCGATGCGTAGCGGAGTATTCTTCCCTAAAAACTACGAAAAAGACTCTACCGAGAGACTCGCGGAAAGTTACGCCTAACAATTATCAATCCAAGGTAGTTGAGGTTAGGAATCATGCCTACGGGGTGCAGGAAGTACAGCAGTTAACTTTGTTTGATGTTGCTGAATATACTGTGCCCGACAACCGGAAAAAGAAGAGATACGGCAGGTGCGATTCGATGTTAAGTGAATCTCGGTATCCAGTCCGTAAATAACTTAACCAACCAACAACGGTTGAACTAAGAGACCGATGTAGGTGAAAGCCCTACCAGCAAGGTTCATGCTTGACTCCTTACCTGCCCACACCGACCAAGCTCGTTACTTGGAGAGTGAAGCTGGGAACAGGGGTGCGACCCGAACTGGTCGTTTAGAAAGGGAAGCCAACTTCCTTAGCGGATTCATACACGCTACTCTCACGGAAAAGCCTCTTCAAGAGGCTGGTCACGTCCAAGTAGGTAACGAAACAGGCGGAGTGCAGACCCCGAAAGTAGCCGAAGCTAGCAGCCCAAGCTGGTTAGGAGCGAGAGAGAGTCATCAAATGGTGAACTAACGTGAACTATTGTTTTAAACTGCGTTATCCAGCAAGGAGCTAAATAAGGCTGATAAGCTCCAACCAAAAGGTAAGCAGGCGGATATTTAACTCCCTGTTTTAAATATCGTATGAACAAAAACCCTGCCGCAGAAGAAATAGCACCTAATTGATGACATAAAACTAAACAAAACAACGGGGTAAACCCTACAGAGTCTAGGAATTGTCGATACTCCTAGTAAGCCAACCGCAAGGTATGCAGAAATCTCTGGAGGGAAGAGGATGGATGAAAAAGCGAACGCTTATCCGTAATGGACAAGATAGAGGTTCAAAATTTGCCTCTAACCGAAAGGAAAGCTGACTTCATCTGGGTCTTATCCGAAAGGACTAAATGTTAAAAGAAACTTAATCTGAGGACAAGTTAGATGCAGGCAGCAATGTCTACAAACGGACTAAAGAGACAACTTGAAAACTGGAACGAAATCAATTGGCGTAAAGTTAACAAGCTTGTTAAGAATCTACGACATCGAATCTTTCGTGCAAGAGAACTTGGTAACTTCCGGAAGTTGAGAAACTTACAGAAGCTGATGCAAAAAAGCTACGCAAACCTATTATTATCTGTTCGGCGTATTACTCAAACCAATAAAGGTAAAGCAACGGCAGGAATTGACAAAGAAATAATCAATACCCCAGAGCAAAGAGTAATTCTAGTTAATAACTGGAACGGCGGAAATCTACAACCTACCAAACGGGTGGAGATACTCAAAGCCAACGGTAAAAAACGACCGCTCGGAATTCCAACCGTGCGCGACAGAATCGAACAAGCAATAATAGTTAACTCACTAGAACCTGAATGGGAAGCCGTGTTTGAACCAAACTCCTATGGATTTCGAGCCGGAAGAAGTTGCCTAGATGCAATTAGTCAGAACTATATCAGACTGAAAAGCGATAGAGACAAATGGGTTTTAGAAGCTGATATTAAAGGATTTTTTGATAATATTGCCCATGAATCCATCCTAAATATGATTAGCAAGTTTCCGAAAAGGAACTTAATTGAAGGATGGTTAAAAGCTGGATTTATATTCAAAGGGAAACTTAACCCAACGAATAATGGTACACCACAAGGCGCGATTTGTTCGCCCCTACTTGCCAATATTGGATTGCATGGATTAGAAACATTTATAAAATCTACCAATCCAAAACTTGGAGTGGTTCGCTATGCCGATGATGTGCGCCATTTAACCAGGTGCTAGACTCCTCTCACAGAGAGGAGAGGTTAGGAAAATAAATAAGACCTCTGGGTTAACAACTTACCTAATGGCGAAAAGCCAGAGGGGACAGTAGCATGTTGATAAAGCGGGAAAAGTTAGAAGACGCTTATAATTATTGTTCCGCAAGACCCGTGTGATATGGTGAGAGCCAAACTGCCCAAACCTCAGTTTCCAGTGATGGAAGCGTACATCCCCCGACTCACAGCGTCTCATGGCGGGGTCACTGTAATAGGATGGTTATGTCGTCACCATCTGAACTTTCCTTACAGTGAACGGTAAGGAACGACCTTACTTAAGGGAACGGAAAAGGCACCTAAGTCACACTCGATACATCTAGCATTTAGGGAACATGGGATTACCCGCCGTACCGAGAGGTACAGGGTAACGGAGTCACCGTAGTACTCAGAGGACGGGAAAGCCGTCTACAAGGGGAAGGGTGACAGGTGTTACAAAACTCGACTTGTGAGGTACGCGAGATGCGAAATGCCGAAACTGTGTTGGGAATTATACATGAACGTGGTAAAAGGGGACTGCCACTGGAAGATGTCTATCGACAATTATTTAACCCCGATTTATTTCTACTCGCTTACGGCAAAATCTACCGCAATGCAGGTGCAATGACACCAGGTGCAACGGACGAAACCGTAGACGGAATGTCAAGAGCGAAAATCGATAAAATTATTCACGATTTACGTGATGAAAAGTATCGATGGATGCCTGTACGTCGTGTTTACATTGAGAAGAAAAATTCTTCAAAGAAACGACCGCTTGGTATTCCTCGTTGGTCAGATAAATTGTTGCAAGAAGTTATCCGTCTAATATTAGAGGCATACTACGAGCCACAATTTAGTACGAATTCTCATGGCTTCCGTCCTCAACGTGGGTGTCACACTGCCCTCTGTGAAATATACCATAAGTGGATAGGAACAAAGTGGTTCATAGAAGGCGATATCGCGCAATGTTTTGACTCATTAGACCATTCAATTCTCCTCAATATACTGAGAGAGAAAATCCACGATAATCGCTTTTTACGGTTAATTGAAAACTTGCTCAAAACCGGATACTTGTTAGAATGGCGATATAATGCAACCCTGAGTGGGAGTCCACAAGGAGCAGTTTTAAGCCCAATTCTTGCAAATATTTATCTAGACAAGTTTGATAAATTTGTCGAAAAAGAACTACTTCCAAAATCATGAAAGCAGTCCTCAATGATTCTCCTTTAAACATTGTTGGTTCGAGAACTGAACTAGAACGTAGACTTTTGGCTAATACGTGTGAACTTTGTGGTTCACATGAGGATATCCAAGTACACCACGTTCGAGCGCTTAAGGACTTACACAAGAAAGGAAGAACCCCACCACCCTATTGGGTCGAAATTATGGCAACACGACAACGCAAAACTTTAGTAGTGTGTCGTCAATGCCACATGGACATCCATGCAGGGTGCGTAAAACAAAGAAATACTACTGACATGTAAACACTGGAGAGCCGTGATGCTCCGAAAGGCGCAAGTCCGGTTCGGGGAGGGGCGAACAGAAAAGTGCTTCTAGTAACTCGCTGGTCGCCTACTCTACATGGTAATAATACTCAGACCCGAAGACGAGCCTAAAGAAATACTTGAAAAAATCAGCCATTTTCTAGAAGCCAGAGGATTAAAGGTAAGCGAGAAAAAGACAAAGCTGACCGCTGCGACGGATGGATTTGACTTCCTCGGTTGGCACTTCAAAGTGCAGAAAAACGGTAAATTTAGAAGTACTCCCTCAGTGGATAACTACAAAAAGTTCCGTCAGAAGATAAAAGCCATCGTTAACTGCTCAAATTATGGTTCTAAGGTCAAAGCTACAAAGCTTGCATCAATAGTTAGAGGATGGAGAAACTACCACAGATTCTGCAAAATGGATGGGTCACGGTTCTCACTGTACCACCTACAAAACAGAACATACAAGGTATTTAATAAAGAGACCAAACAAAACCGTTACACTAGCAAGAAATTACTAGATAAAGCGTTCCCAGCGGTTTCTTACTCCGAAAGTAAACACGTCAATGTCAAAGGAAATAAATCACCATTTGATGGTGACTTAACCTATTGGAGCGAACGTAATAGTAAGCTCTATGACGGGGAAACCTCTAAAGTCTTAAAAAGGCAAAACCATACATGTGGATATTGTGGATTAAAGTGTACAAGCGAAGAACGAGTACATTTACACCACATAGACGGAAACCACAATAATTGGAAACCAAAAAATCTAATTGTTGTACACGAATCCTGTCACGATTACATTCACATGGGCAAAAGCGCAAGCTAAGAATATCGAAAGCTGGGTGCGGGGAAACCTGCACGCCCAGATTGAACAGAGAGGTGCCCCGGATAATACCGGGCATCGACTCTACCAAACTCTTCATGAATCCTTTGACTTTAGTCGGGGAGAGGTTAACAGAAATCTTAGGCTGCTGTGCCCTGCTTTTAAGCACAGGGTAAGCTTGAATGGGAATTCATTCCCAGTAAAATAATTAATTTTCATGTTATGCTGTGAACAACGTGTTAGTCTTCGTGAATGACTCTACCGCAGGGCTTGCGGAAAGTTACGCTTGTGAGCTTCGCTATATGTAAGGACATCAATACTTTGTTGTTGAGCGCAAGAACCACCTCTAAGAAGCTTGTATTTAAAACACAAGTTTGACAGTCGGATATCGCAGGAATACGAGGGAAATGCTGCGAGAATTCCCCGACTTTAGTCGTAGGGAGCGTCAAGTCGCTTGAGTTGAATCTCAAGTTGACGAGCATCTTGTTTGGAAGAAGTTTTCCAAACATGAATAATTTCAAATTGAATGCCTCTTTCTACTGCTGCGCGCGTGAAAGCTGCACCTGTTCCTTGCAGATGTTGTTGAAATCGTTTGTTGAGATTGGCGCATGAACCTAGGTAATAACGAGCTTGATGGTTTTCGTTTCCCAGTGGTTCAGATAAAGCAATAAGATAGCAGCAGCAGTAGGAAGGGATTTTCGCCCCCGTCTGCTTGAAGGGGATTCCTTCAGGCAATCTTTTTCCTACCTTCATGCTTGTTAATAAGCTTTGGATATTGAAGCGTTAGTTATTGTGGTGGTTTATATGGTTACGCAATCGGTTCGTTCTTACTCTTTGAGCCGACTAACTATGCATGTTTCGGACAAGAGGCGAAATCTTGAAAGTTTGCTCTAATGAATGAGCGCGCTTCTCTTCTCCATTTCTGTGGATGAGATATTCATGATAATATTCGCTTTGCTTTAATAAATGGTTTGGTCTGTTTTATAGACCAAGTTTCCTAATTTGATTGGTCTGAATACTTTGTTTACGCAGCAACAAGGCTGTTTTTGACATGTTCCGCTTGCCTGCTCTTTATCGCTTCTGAAGCATAGTAGAGGATATGTTGATATTCTTGAGGCATTTTGTGGAATCTAATATCGCATCCCCAATTTATTACGGTTCGATACCCAAATCCTGAAACTTGGGATAATGTGCGCGCGCACTCAGTAAAGAAATTGTTGTTGGATAATCGTATTGATATCTCTTCGATTGTCAGCTTATCCAACCCTAAAGCATAGTCTAGAAATTCTTTCGGCGCCAGTCTAGAAGGCATGTACTTATCTTTAACAATCAGGGTTGCATATTTTTGATTAATACCCGCAGTTTCAACATATGCAAGTACTAGTTGGTAATTTTCGGGCATTGACTCAAAATTTAATGTCTTACCCCAGTGGTTACGAACGGTAGTTGGACTTACACGTAACAAGCAAGAAAGAACTTTAATAGCTTGAGTACGATAAGAGTTACTAGTTTCTGCTTCGAGGTATTCTACTTCGCTGCAATCTCTACCTATTAGTAGATGCCGTATGAAATCTCTTGGCTTCATCCGTTCTGACGGCAAGTAATCTATTGGAGTCTTCATTGGTTGTTAATGAGTAATTATGCTTAGAAAGAATGGTTTTTGTGTTCAGGGCAGTGATTAGCGTTCTAGGTTGTTTCCACCATATTATAGTTTATAGGATAATATTACAATCTATAATATAAAGTTAGTAATTTATAACATAAGATAATGGAAGCAATAAAATTAAATGACCCTCTAGAGCCTGTGGAATCGTCTGTTATACAAGAATCGATGAAATTTTCGTTCCCCTATTACTACGTATCTGCCCAAGATGCTGAGAGGATAGATTCCTTTAAGAGAGTATCAGGTGATACCGATAAAGCATTAATAGGACAGTACGTAAGGGGTTGGATTGGCAGAAATCGTAGTTATTACGAGCAGTTGGCACGCTTTGATGCTAATGCTAGAGGTATGGTTTATAAAGAATGGGCACAAAAAGTTTACTATGAGGGGATGGATGCTTTGCCACCTATAGAACGTCAAATTGAAGATGTTCCTCCAAGTCCTTTGCGTCATGTGATTTTACCAAATGTGAATGAAATGGTAAGACGCCAGGTAAGCTATATATGGTTGGGCGCCCAAAATCTGGTATTTTTGAAGGTTGGGATTTATTACGACCGGGACAATGCAATTAATTTCATTTCCCGCATCGTTAAAGAACACCTTGCTCGTAATTGGGATGCTCTGTATGCATCTCAAGTAGCCGCACAAGATTTTGAAAATTGGGTTTAACATATGCAAACAGTAGAACAAACTAAAGAACTAACAACTGAGCAAATCAGTCAAGTTCGAGCAGCTATCGTTGATGTGCTTGGAAATCCTGACACCTCGGAGCAGAGAAAGGCATATGAAGCTTACACCAGCGGTGACTACCAAGGGGTAAAGTTGTTATCAGGTATTTACCTATCTGACAATTACATCAAAACTTTGGGTTACTTAATTGGTTCTTTTAAGCCTAGTCCTGCTATCTGCACCCTTTTGGCGGAAGCATCGCGCTCTGCTGCTGACCACGTTAAAGACAAGACTCTAGCTAAATTAGGCACCGCTATGAAGGATGCTATTGGATAGCTAGTAAATTGTTTTTCCTACAAACATGGTTGTTCTTAAGATAACCGTGTTTGTGTATCTACGCGCATTAAAGCTGTTCATGATATTGATACTCGCGCGTTAAGTCAGAAACAAATGCACTTATGGCGTTCATACCTTTATGCAACGTACCGTTTTTATCTCTGTATCCAGAACGGTGCCAACCATTCCAACCTAAATTCTCGCCAATTTCTCCAAACTCGGAAATAACAGAATTATTATCAGATGCCAAAGTTTGGTGCATGTGAGCAATAACAGCATCTTTTTCTTGGAGTCGCGCTTTTAACTGTTCGACTTCAGACAATAGCAACGCTGCTTTCTGTTCAACATCTTTGTTCAGTACTTTTTGAGCTTGAGTATTGAAAGTCTTACCCCAACTGTCTTCTGACGCTTTTAGAAGCGCGTTTTCTAGTTCTGTTACTCGTTGTTGTAACCGTTGGTTCTCAACATCCAAAGAGTTTAAGCGTGCGATTTCTTGTTCTTTTTCCTCTAACTGCTTAACTAGCATAGAAACTTTATCGGTCATATTCTGAGCATGTTTCTCAAAAGATGCGATTTCTTTTTTGGCATCGGAAATCGCGGCGCCTTTTATTTCTAGATATCGTCCTTGTTCTTCTTCTAAGTGTTCTATTTTATACTGCCTGATTGCTTCTGCTTTGATTTGTTCAATATCAGTAACAGTAAGAGTTTGAGCCGAAGTTTTCGGGGTAAGGATTCCTTGAGTTTCTGGTTTAAGTTGATTTGATTTGTATAAATTTTTAGTCACATCGCCTTGAGCTACAGTGTTATCCAAAAGAACCCAGAAATCATCATTGTTACCAATATCTGTGATGATTCCACTGTGGTTATTGTATCCACGAGAGTCGTTTTGAACGATGATACGTACTCCAGGCGCAAATACATGAGCAGAAACAATCTCTGGTAACTCAACAGGTAGAAGGGACAAGTCCTTTGTCGCAAGTCCTTTGTCGCAAGTCCTTCGTCGCAATTAGAGTTTTCTACTGTTGGTTGGGTGACTGATTCAGTATTATTAAATACTTTGTCACTAGATGCTTTTTTAGAAGCTGCGCTCTTATTTTGAACTGTGAAGCGTTTTACTTGCGCGGCTGTTTTCTTCCCACTGGTTACTACTTCTTCTAACAAATTTTCTGTAACGCGCGTTAATTGGCGCAGTGTAGAAATTTTCCATTGTTGAACGTGTTGGCGAATTAAGCACTGTAACCTTACTGGTAACTTTTCAAACCATGCCGATATTTTCATGGCGGATTCTGCTACGTAACGTGAAGCCGCAAAATCAGTAGCTAGCCATTCTTCAAAAACTTTCTTACCATCTGGACATATAGCAATACACTCGTAATACAGATTTTGCAAAGCCTTACCATTCTCCAATAATCCATCGAAGGTCACTCTCACAAAACCCATAAAGTTTCCAAGAGTTGTTTTGGCTAATTCAGTTAGGTCGGAACTATGGAATGTTTGATAGTCGAAGTTATAGGTCAGCTTGAGCGGAGGAACTAGACTGGCGCCAGTTTCTTGTTCTGTACGGTTGAAAGGTTGGAAATTTATTGTGTTTAAGTGCATAATAGTTGTGAACTATTTTTAGTAAAGCAGTTTCAACAAGGCGATTACGGTTTCTTTGCGGGAAAGTAATCGCCTTTGTTATATCCTCAGATATAAAGTATCGATTTAATATTTAGGTACTAAATGTCTAGGGCTTTACAGTTTTCAAAATTATTTTAGGCTGTACGTCATGCCTTGTCAATACCTGGCGTACATAAGTAAACAGGGTGAAAATCGTTATTCAGTAAGCTTTGGAGCTATTATAATATTTATGTACTAATAAAAACTTAATAAATATTTGATATCTGGGAGTCAGGGCTGCTGTTTTTACTTGATAAAGTATAAAAATGGGAAAAAAAGGATATAAGTCTGAAAAAGGAGTTGGAGATATATGGAACGAACCGAAGTCAGAGCGGTTAAGCATACGTATTACTCCAACAGGAAAGGAACTCGCTCTTGAGCGTTCTCAAAGCGAGAATATTTCATTGTCTGAGGTATTAGAAAGATATGGAAGGAATCAAATAGATGTAAAACTTTTAACTAACGACCAGTTACAAGGTTTTTTAGAACAAATCATCCTTGTGGATGGTTTTGTTGTTCTTGATGAAATTTATAAGTTACTTCCTCTATTTAGTTCGAGCGAACTTCATAAGCTTATTAACAAAATTAATGATACACTTCATAATCGTTTAATAGAAGATTCCCAGATGGAGATTACAATTGCATTATTAATTCAGAAAGAAATAGAAAAAAGATTTTATACAGTAGAAAATTTAGCGAATGCTGCTCATATATCTGTAGAAAATATACTATCAATTTTATCAGGAAATAGTCCTGAAGATGATGATATATATGCTTTACCTTCTGTTTTGACCAAAGATGATGGTAGTATTTATGACGCGATCGAACTTTTGGAATTAAGAGAAAAACAATTTGGTAATGGTAGTTCAAATGGGAAGGTGATGCATCAGTGAAATTTGATATTATTAATAATGCTTACTCTGTAGTTAAGCAACATGAAGTTAATATCTTCAAAAAAGAGCTACCAATTACTGAGGAAACTCAAGTATTCGTTGACAATAAATTTATTAAAATACTGACTCGTACTCAACAATCTGCTACTTTTCTACGTAAATTTTTTGCTAATGTTTATGATTCTACAAAGAAATGGCAGTTTGAGCAAATTAATATTTTTTGGGAAGATTCTTGTCGCCATTATCAAATTCCCATAAATTCAAATCTAAGATTTAAAGGGCTATCCACCATGCAAGTTAATAATGCAATGCCTTTGATAATAGTTCCTGGCGTTCAAATTGGTGAGATGAAGTTGTCGTTACCAATTTTAAGAGTTTTGTTTGAGTTTTGTGAGTATCCAGAACGTAAGTATGGGTTAGTGCGTTGTACTGACGAACGGCAAGTAGCTTTATCTGAATCGAGTGCTGCTCTCATTAAAGGTTCTGATTTACAGGAGGGTGTACAGCGTAAACGTAAAGATTACTGGTATCTGCCTGATTTGGAAGCTTTTGAAAGAGAAGCTCAATTAGCATTAGAGCCTAATAACCAACATTCTATTTTAGAGTTTTCTTTTCGTGGAGTATCTAAAGATGGTTTGGATTGGCGTAGGTTCACTAATCGTTATCGGTCAATTCGTGACGATTACGGCGTTTCGTATTATGTCTCACAAAACATAGGTGTTGAGCAAATAGCGGCGCCACCACAAGTTACGGTTAAACAATAATTTTTCCGATTGTACATCAATTATTTAATTAAATGTGTATGACAAATATAATCTTAGGTGAGCTACCATCAGTCGAAAATGGTTGGTTAAATACTTTTGATTCAAGTAAGCCTGAAGTTTTGGAGGAAGCTTATAAAATTATTTCAAACATTCTCTATTGTACGTTATCTACTTGTTCTCAAGAAGGATTACCTTGGGCATCGCCTGTATTTTTTGTATATGACAATGATTTAAATGTTTACTGGTCTTCGGCTGTAGTATCGCAGCATTCACAAAATATTTATAATAACTGCGGTAGGGTGGCAGTTGCTATTTACGACTCTTCAGTATTAGAGGGGACATGTGGTGGTGTATATTTTTCTGGAACTGCATCAGAACTACATGCAGATGATTTTGAGCGAGTTTTTGAGTTAATGCAGCAGCGTGCGGGCAAGCAATTTAATAGAACCTTGAAAGATTATCAAGGAGATTCACCTCGCCGTATTTATCAATTTAAGCCAAATCAAGTATGGATTACAGGAAGTCGAGTAGCTGTAGGCAATCAGTTAGTTGATACAAAAATTAAGCTAAATTTATTTGAGTTAAAAACATTTTTTTAATGCTTATGAACTAGCTAGAGAAGATACCGAATTATATGAATCTAAATATAGCTATGTCTATCGACAAAAAAGAACTAGTGCGCCGTGTTTCTCAAAGGTTAAATCGAGAAAGTAGTGAGGTGGAAGAAGTCATTGATGCCACGGTAGAAGAAGTTTATGAATCACTCCAACAGGGAAATAGTGTGACATTAAAAAACTTTGGTACTTTTTATGTTAGGGCAGAAGCAAAGACTTGGGTATTTAAGTTCAATCCTTCCCAGCGTTTGCGTAAGTTGTTTAACTGGTCGTCTACTTATAAGGGATAATAGAATAACCCTCTTTTATCACTTTCATGCCTAAAATATTCTACAACTCTTGAATTTAAAGGGTTTACGTAAAAATCAATGTTTCAGGCTTCGCCCACCAGATTTTACGCCTAAATCCCTACTATATCGATGTGTTCTCCTGCTTGGACATGATTGGCGCCTGTTAGGAATTATATTAATTACGATAAGTGTGGGCAGAACTAGTTAACGAAAGGAGGTTAGCTTGTGTTAGAGCAGAAGTTTCTACGCCTAGATGGGTTTACCAAAGCAGAGCGGATTTATATGACTAACCGTGTTAGTGAGGCAATTAACCAATCAGGAGCGTGGATTACTGATTGCCATTTGTACTCTAATATTTTAATCTGTATCAACTTTGAAGTGCCGAATACCAAATTGAATAAACTCGCTGAATCTTTGCAAGAGACTGGTTTACATTTGAGCCAACAAAGCTTGGAGCAACTTACGCCTGCTAATAACTCTATAACTCAAGAGATAGAGCTAGTAGGGACATTACAAATTACATTTATACACGATGAACCCGACTTGCTTCGAGAGGTGCCTGCTGTACCGGGATAAAAATTATAAATACTAACATATAGCAAAATAATTGGAAGAAAACACCTGTTATTCTCTTTGTTCTCAAACATCCTCTTAGGCGCCTCAAAATACATAACTCTCAGGCGCCCCGGAACCATTGATTAACAAAAACTATTAAGCAGCGATTTCGTCTTGATTTTCTGCCTCTAAAATTGCTATCAACTTAATGTGCTTTCTACCTATATTGAGAGAAAATTCATCCCCTGGCTTCAAGCCTAGCTGTTTTGTATAAGTAGAACCTATTAGCAAGGCGCCGTTAGACTGCACTGAAACTCTATAGCTGGCACTACGTCCGCGACTTTGCTTGTCCGAGGGGGTATCAAATGATATCTCTTCTGCATCAAGTAGAGCGTTGAGAAATTTCATTATATTAACTCGCTCTTGACCATCTTTGGTGACGGTATAGTATCCGCAGGCTTTGGCTTTTTCTTCTTTACTGCTGTTGGGCATTTCTTTGACTTTATCAACCAATGCCTTACCTTCTAACACCTCAATTTGTTTAGCTTTTTTAGCAGGCGCCTCTTCAACTTTGGGTTTAACTGCTTTTACTTCCTTGGCAGGCGCCTCACTTTTAGAGGGTTTACTTGTGAGCGTTTTTTTAGCTGATGCCTTGGGAGGAGAGGACTTGGTTATTTTCTTTTTAGCCATTTTGACACAGTTCAGTTACGAAACTATTTAGATTTTGATGGAATTTTTTTATTGTATAGACATATTTACTTTATGCCAACAATTATTTACATTGGGAGGCGCCTGTTTTTTTGCTGATGTAATCATAGTTGGCAAACTTTTTATGGTAATTCAGGGTGTCGTAAGCATATATAGTATAAACTAACTATAAAAATTACTTTATCCCGGTTATTAATTGGCACCATTCCTTCTTGCAGTATGCAAATAGCCTTATCACTCCTAGGTGCCTTTGGTTTTCTTTTTCTTTCTCTTTTTCTTGCTGGAGGCATTAGCAAAAGGGTATAGTTCTGGCGCCGAGTAATTCAACAATACTTCAAATGGAGTTAATTCATAACCATCGGAACAGTAAATTTCTTCCCACGTTTTCAATCCCAAGCCGATTTGGGCATCATCCCAGTTACCCATAAGCAAAGTATCTAGTTTACGTGCGCTGAAGGCTTTTTTTATTATTGAAGCTGACTCAACTGCTTTTAATTTAACAAGTTCATTAATCAAAATAGCATTAAACTCTTTTCCATTAACTTTATACAATTATAACTTTCGTGTTAAGATACTAACACATATTTTTCGTAAATTAGGATAATTTACAGCAATATAAAAGAAGCACGAAGTTGCAGCAAAGCGCTGGTAATCTTCACACGAATCATCATTAATATATTCTGTAAGTGCAGGAATAACTGACTCCCCAATTAAACCGAAAGTTTTGGGCAAATCAAAATTAGTCCAATCATCCTCAGTATCATGAAATAAAGTAATTAAGGGTTCAATTGCTTCCGTTGCACGCAGTTGACCCAGTGTTCGCCATGCATGAACAGGCGCCCATACCTCAAGGATATCGAAGTTAGTTTCGTCTAAATTTTTATCAGTTGCCAAACGTATTAGGTCAGGAATGTGTTCTTTACCAAAGCCAAATTCCGTTAGGTAATTGGGTAATTCTTTGAGCTTACTGCAATCAGCATAAGCTAGTAATTTATCTACAGGAGGTGGGTAAGTTTCGGGAACCATAGGTTTTTGACATGAGTTCCTTATTACTATTATCACGGAGTGGCGCCGATAATAAGTATCTAAATATTTTAGTATTTATGTATTTATAAGTATTGGCACTAAATCGGCACCTGTAATCTACAAATACCGCGCATACTTGAAGTTATGATACCCAGGACTAAAACGAAACTAACGGAGCGGCGCCTGCATAATTTGATTTTTGCGCGCGTTAATTATTTAAAGAGGTCTCAAATCATCGTTATGACAAAGAGTTAAAGTTTTAACGAGATATTCCACTTTGCGATGGAGAAGTTAATAAATGATTAATAGTCAGCACTTTCTGTTTAATATTTCAGTTTCAGTGTTAGCAATAGCGATAATTGTCCACACAGTTGATGAAGCCTGGTTTGGTGCAGAGCAAAAAGCCCTACCAGACTGGCGAACGGTCATTTTTAACCGCGCGCTTTTCTTAGATAATTTACCTATTTTTATATTTGTAATTGGTGGTGCTTTGGTTGGTTGGCAATGGAAGATTGTAGGAGGAATTTTACCAGCAATTGGAGTGACTCATACCTTGCTCGACCATTTAGCATTGAGTTGGAAAACCCAAAAACTTCGACCTGGCAGTTGGACGGGACTATTACTGTTATTGCCCCTCAGTGTTGGATTCTATGCTTTGAGTTATACTTATCGCATTCTAGCATTCCACGAACTTTTTATTAGTGGTGCGATTGGATTAGCTATATCAATTTGGCTACTTTGGATGACTAAGCAAGAATTAGCTAAAAATCCTTAAATCAATAAGTGGCGCCTGTCGATTACCCTAAATGCATAAGTTGATTTTTGCGCGCGTGAATTATTTAAGGAGGTCTCAAATTATTCTTATGAGGTCTGTAATGATAGAAAAAACAGTATCCAATCATGATTGCTTTGGTCAACTTGATCGTCTTCCGACAGAGCTAATTATTATACGTCCTGATGCAGAAACGCTTAATAGCCAAAGCTTGCCTAATTTTGTTGGTATTTGTGCTACTACAACAGGCGCTCTTAGCATTGCAATGTATTTAGCTATTATTCCTCCGGGTGGAATTGCCGAACCACACTACCACCCGGAACACGAGACAGCAATTTATCTGCTTAAGGGTCGAGTCGAAATCCTTTATGGGGAAGGACTCAAGCAATGCCGAGTATGTGAAGCTGGAGATTTCATTTTTACTCCCCCTGGTGTTCCCCATCAACCTAGGAATTTGAGCGCAACAGAACCCGTTTATGTGCTAGCTGCTCGAAATGACCCAGATCAAAAAGAGAAAGTTGTACCCTATGACCCAACGTTATTTTAGTATTTACTTTTATAAGCAATGTATAATACATCAGTTTCAATTGCCTGTGGTCAAATATGATACGAACGCCAGTAACCTCAAGCGACGTCGAAACAGGAATGATAAATAGAATTAAGGCGCCATGCTACAGATGAACATGGCGCCTCAATTTAATAACTATTTTTAAAATTCAGAGTCTTTATATATAAGTGACTCCATTTGATAACGAAATGTAACATACTATTTAGATTCTCATCGAATGATAACTATCTGTTTATATTTAATGTTTTCTTTAGATTTGCTTGCTAGCAATGCCTGGATAGGGTTTTAATTGTCTCAAAAACTAGATACTTGGCTTCTTTGTGTCAGTCCTGCTGGTAAATAACCTATAAATTGTTGGTATTTTAGAGAGGTTTTGATGAATGTCTCTAAAAATACCAACAAAGTTAATATACTGATATAGTAAGATAAGGCAATTTATTTTGAGACAAATCTAGAGTTGATTCGCAAAGATATTTCATCTTCTATTACATCAAACGTCAAGGGTTGAGAATTAATTTTTAAACGCTCATTCCCATCTACCCATAAAGTCAACCACGGATATTCACTCATTACCCCATTCAAAGCAGCAATTCTTTGCTGTGTGGGTGGATGACTACTATTAGCTGTATAGTCAGAAGGTAAACGAGAAAGCAACTTAAATACTCGTAAACCTCCATTGTCATCGTAACCTGCTGTACTCATATATTTATAACCAACTTCATCAGCTTGAAATTCTTGTTGACGACTTAATGCTTGTAGTGCATTATCAAGCTCTTGTTGTTTCCGAAGCATAATTCGCTGTCTGATGACATCTTTTTTGGCTGTTGATATTGGTTTATCAGATTTTTGTTTTTCTGCTACAATCCAGTTAGTAAATTCTTCATCTGCTTGTTTCAATAATTTATCTTCTAAACTAGACTTTAATTCAATACGCTGTGCTGCATGACGTTGTGTATGGTGAGCTAACTCATGGCTGATGATAAAAGCTAATGCTGCATCATCACCGTGTATTTGGTCTAATAAGCCTTTATAAATTACTATTTTGTTCAATTCGTCAGCGTATGCATTTATATCATATTTATCGCTAACTTCAAAACGCCAAGGATGGTCATCAAGTCCATTCGCGCGTATTACTTTTTCGGCAACGCTATAAACCCACTGTAAGTCAGTCTTTTTCGGTTGTACTTGTGGGGTAGATATTGATGATTTGATATTTGATAATTCTGGTAATGTAACTAATGCTTGGGCAAAGCTTGGTGTATTGAGGTTTAGTAAGATGCTGCTGCTAAAACCTAATGTGGTGAAGAGAATTTTGCGAATGCGTGAGGTTTTCATAATTGTAAATATTGCTGTTTGTTGGTTGAATGTCTTTGATAATGTCTACGAGATAACAATGGTATTTTTATGCAATTGTGATTTTAATATGGTTCTTCAGTAGTTGTTATGCTAAATTGTTAAATCTAGATGTAAATAATTA
>ERZ1066119.90-NODE-90-length-66167-cov-10.431722_pt1 | contig 66167 bp, 67 predicted proteins | sample MGYA00382766_ERZ1066119 | MGnify/ENA primary metagenome ERZ1066119 (study PRJEB33369, sample SAMEA5778349) | biofilm metagenome | biome: Industrial cooling water; feature: Water cooling tower basin; material: Biofilm | place: United Arab Emirates | collected...
TGGCTTCGGGCCAGCGGCGAGCGGCTGCGGATCACGGGGCTGTCCTCCTCATAGGCCGAAGCGGAGGCTCGCCCGGAGGTCGCGCCCGGCGAGCGGGGCGAAGTCTTTCAGGAACGACGCATGCCGCCGCGCGGTCACGTCGCCGATATTGTTCGCCGACAGCACCAGATGCGTGCGGCTGTCCGCGAACGGACGCAGCACGACGGAGGCGTTCACGAGCGTGTAGCCCGGCGTCGCCGTCTCGAACGGGGCGACGCGGTCCTGCCGGGAAACCCGCTCCAGCTCCACGCGCGCGGTGACGCGCCCGCCTTGCGCCTCCAGCCCGCCCAGTAAGCGTAGCGGCGGGATGCGCGGGGCGGGCCCGATGCCGTCGATGGTTGCGTTCACATAATCGGCGAGCAGGTCCGCGTTGATCCGCGTGGCCCCGACCCGGATCAGCGTTGCCGACCCCTGCACCTCGAAGCCGTAGTAGCGCGCGGCGCCCAGCTGCTGGAACTGGAAGCAGGGCAGGTCCACCGTGCGCCCGGACGGCGCGGCCGCCGCCTCGCACACCCGCTGATCGACTTGGTTGAACGCGATATGGTCGTCGAACCAGTTCGCGTAGGCCGATGCGTCCAGCGTGAAGCGGTCGCCGGTGAAGCGGAGCGTGCCCTCCAGGCCCCAGCTCCGCTCGACGCGGAAATCCGCGCCGCCGAGCTCATAGGCCTGGGTGCCCGCGTGCGGGCCGTTGGCGAACAGCTCCTCGGCCGACGGCGCCCGGCTGCTGCGGCTGGCGTTCAGTCCGATGCGCAGGCGCTGCGTCGGCGCGAGGAACGCGCCGAGCGACGCCGAGAACGCGCCGAAGCGGCGTTCGCCCTGAAAGAACCGGCGGTCCTGCGCGTCGCCGCGCGCATCCAGCTCCGACCATTCGTAGCGTAGCCCGCCCTCGATCCGGAACCGTCCCCATTCGAGCTGCTGAAGCGTGAACAGGCCGGCCTGGTTCGTCTCGTTACGGGGGACGAACGCCTCGTCTCCTTCCACGTCGAACAGGCGATGGAGGTACTGCACGCCCGACACGCCGCGCCACGCGCCCCGCAGCGCCTGGAGAACCTCCAGCCGCGCTTCGGTGCCGGCGTTGCGGAACACCGTTCCGACCGCGCCGTCCGCGCCCTGCTCAAGGTGGCGATAGCCGCCATGGCCGATCCGCACCCGCACGCGCTCGATCGCGCCGGCCCCGGCGCGCACCTCCGCGCGCAGGTCGACGCGATCCTGGACGATGTCGATGCGCGGCGCGTCCTCCGCCTGCCCCACGCGCGTCGCATAGCGGACGGGCAGGCCGTACACGCTGTCGTAGCGGCTATAAGACGCGCCCAGCGCCCCAGCATCGGTCAGGACCGCCGCGCCCACGCCCGCGGTCCAGGTCTCCGCCGCCGAGTTGGGCAATCGGCCGCGCAGCCCGGCATTGAAGCCGAAATCGACAGGGCTCTCGCCCGGGGCCGGGCTCTGCGGCAGGCCGATCTGGCTGCGTGCCGCGGCGCGGGCGGCGGGCGACAGGGCGAAGCCGCCGATGCGCAGGTCGTCGGTGTTCAGGTAGGATCCGTCGGCGTGCAGCACCAGATTGGGCACGACCTGGACATCGGCGGCGGCGGCGCCGGATCGCTCGTTCGGGGCCGAGCCATAGGTGAGCAGACCGTCCAGCGAGACGCCCCGCTTCGGCGCGGCGCGGGGAATGCGCCGGTCGAGCACGTTGACGACGCCGCCGATCGCGGACGAGCCGAACAGCAGCGCCGACGGCCCGCGCAGCACCTCGACCCGCTCGGCCAGCAACGGGTCGATCACGACGGCATGGTCGACTGAGGTGTTAGATACATCGAACGCGCCGACCCCGTCGGTCAGCACGCGGATGCGTTCGCCCTGCAGTCCGCGCAGGATCGGCCGCGACGCATTCGGCCCCAGCGCGGTCGCGGACACGCCCGGCACATTGCGCAATGTCTCGCCCAAGGTCGAGCGCAGCTCGCGGGTGAGCGTCTCACCGGCCAGGATCGACGCGCCCTGCAACAGCTCGCGCCCCGAGACGGGCAAGGGCGCGGTCACGATCACCTCGGAGGGCGCAGCCCGTTCCTGCGGAGGCGCTCCGGCCGCGGCCACAGGCCAGGCCAGCCACGCCATGACGCAGGAGCAGTGAGGGCGCGCGGACACGATGGCGGTGGTTACGAGGTCGGCCTCCTCCGTTCAATCGTGGCCCGGGCTGGTTTTGGTTCCCGCCGACCCGCTCCGATTTTCATCGCCGATAATCGAGATCAACCCGGTCGGACTCGCCCGGAACCAAGCATCGGGAGCGGCGCTCATGCCGAGGCCGCGCGCAGCGGTTCTTTCCATCGAGGGAGTTGAGGATGGCGATCAAATTCGCAGCGACGATGAACGCGGTGAACCGCGGGCTGGAGAACACCAAGGCCGACAAGGGCGCGCATCTGGTCGAGGATTGGGAGACGGCGCTGGCCGATCTCGACGTGCCCGGCGCAAAGGGCATCGCGCGCGACCTGGCGGCCCTGCGCAAGCAGTTGGAGAAGGGCGAGCCGAACGGCGAGCGCGTGCATGCTCTGCTGCATCGGCTGGGCCAGTCGACGGTGAAGATCGCGGACAAGGCGGACAAGAACGGCGACAAGATCCGGGCGCTCGGCGAGGCGCTGACCGAAGCCGGCGAGGAGAGCGGCGACGAGGAGGAGGACGCCGAGGCCGCGAAGAACCCGAAGCGCAAGTCGACGAAGAAGTGAGCCGGAGTCCGGGGTGCGATCCGCCGCACCCCGGCGTCACGCCGGCCGCATCGCTCCGCAATGAAGGAAAACGCGGCTTGTGGATCGACCTTTCCCCGTTAGCCTGAGCGCAAACGGGGGAGGGCGCGAATGCGGAAGATCGTGTGGGCGGGGCTAGGCGGGGCGATCTGGGTGGCGGTGTCGACGCCGCCAGCCGGAGCGGCGGTTCAGGACGATCCGAACGCCGCGATCAAGGCCGAGACCGATCGGCTGAAGGCGGAAGCCGACAAAATCAACGCGCAAGCGGAGTTGGAGCGGGCGCGGGTGGCCGCACTTGGGCTGCCGTCTTTCGAGGGCACGACCAAGCTTAACGCCGGCGCGGGCGAGATGGAGGCGATGTTGCTGACCGCTCCCGCGGTCAGGCTTGCCGGCAACACTATCGCCCAGACAGTACGGGCGGCGCCGGGTGTGATCCTGTTGGCGCACAACGAGACCATCGATCTTGGGCTTGCCGGCGTTCTCGAGACCGAGATGGAAGGTCTCGCTCTCCAGTTCGCGAGTCTGGGCATCTCCGCCCCTCATGGCGTTGCCGTGAGCGGAACGGTCGCGGCGATCTCCGCCGCCGCTGGACTCTTTCGCGCTAACACGGAGGTCACGGCAGCGGCTGTAACCGTATCGGATGCAATGCTGGTCACCGCAGTCGCGTCCAGTTTGCAGGGCCGCGCCGTCCTGCCCGCAAACGCGATCGCTCCTCCCGACCAAGCGGTCCTCGACGCATCCGAGCTTCTGAAGAAGCTGGGCAGCTTGTCCGCGATCAACGAAGCGGCGCGCGTGGAGCGCGACAGACTGGCCGCCAGCAACGGTACCAAGCCTAACGATCCCAAGGAGAAGATCGTGGCCATCGATGCTGTCCGAAAACGCTACGACACGTTCCTAGCCCGGGTCACCAGCCCGGACGCCACCGGCGCTCCGCCCCTGGCCCGCGCGGTCCGGCTGGAGCATCTCGCGAAGGACAAATGGCCCGTTCTGCGAGTGCATGTCGAAAAATCCGGCGGCAGTCTGATCAACAGCAAGAACATCACGACCTTTTTCGGGGCCGATCCGGTGCGGGTCAGTGGCGGTCTGGTCGTCAGCTACGTCCTGTCCGACCCGGCGACCGGCACGGTCAAGAACGCAGGCATCATCGCCTGCCGAACGGACCTAGCCCGGCTGCGCGCGATCCAGGAAGGGACCGTACAGTATCGGCTGTCGGGCAACACGCGGTCGCGCGGTTCCACAACAGACGGTAATCGGGCGCAGTGCACCCCCTGAACGTGCCTGCCCTGCACGTTGAGGCGGCGTAAGCCGATCGAGAGCCGCCTGCCGAAACCGCGTTCTCAAACATCCAGGTTGGCAACGTTCAGGGCATTGTCTTGGATGAACTCGCGGCGCGGCTCGACCACCTCGCCCATCAGGCGCGAGAAGGTCTCGTCGGCGGCCTGCGTGTCCTCGGTCGTGACCCGCAACATCGAGCGGTTGGCCGGGTCGAGCGTCGTCTCCCACAGCTGCTCGGCGTTCATCTCGCCCAGTCCCTTGTAGCGCTGGATCGAGAGCCCCTTGCGCCCCGCCGCGAACACCGCGTCGAGGAGCTCGGAGGGCCGCGCGACCTGCGTCTCGCCCTTGTTCACGGTCAGCGTCGGCCGGCCCTCCTCGTCCGCCGGCTCGCCAGCATCGTCGGTCGGCGCGGACAGGTCGGGATCGGGCCGGGTCGCGCCCTTGACCGGCACCAGCCGCGCCACCTGCAGATAGCTCTCAGCCTGTTCGGCCGCGAGCGCGTGGAGCTTGCGCGCTTCGGCGGAGATCAGGAAGGTGGCCTCCACGATGTGGTGGTCGGTCACCCCGCGCCACAGCCGCTCGAAGTGGACGCCGCCCTCCTCGGTCAGCCGCGCCGTCCAGCGCGCCTCGGCGTCTTCCGCGTTCAATCGTGCGATCACGCCCGCGAGCGCGCGCTCGCGCCCGGCGCGGTCGAGCGCCGGGTCGAGCGCGCCGCCCAGCGCCAGCGCCTCCACGATGGTCGGGTCGTAGCGGCGCGGCACGTAGCGCATCAGCGTCCGCATCCGCCGGGCATGGTCGACCAGCGCGCGCAGGTCCGCGCCCGAACGCGCGCCGCCCGCGCCTTCCAGCACCGACGCGCCGACGCCGCCCTCGACCAGATAGTCGTCGAGCGCCGCCTCGTCCTTCAGATACACCTCCGAACGGCCCTTGGTCGCCTTGTAGAGCGGCGGCTGGGCGATGAAGAGGTGCCCGCGCGCGATCAGCTCGGGCATCTGTCGGTAGAAGAAGGTCAGCAGCAGCGTACGGATGTGCGCGCCGTCGACGTCCGCGTCCGTCATGATGACGATCTTGTGGTAGCGCAGCTTGTCGGCGTTGAACTCGTCGCGGCCGATGCCGGTGCCGATCGCCTGGATCAGCGTGCCGATCTCCTTGGACGAGATCATGCGGTCGAAGCGCGCGCGCTCGGTGTTCAGGATCTTGCCCCGGAGCGGCAGGATCGCCTGGAAATGCCGGTCGCGGCCCTGCTTGGCGGAGCCGCCGGCCGAGTCGCCCTCGACTAGGAATAGCTCGGATTTGGCAGGATCCTTCTCCTGACAGTCGGCGAGCTTGCCGGGCAGCGATGCCACGCCCAGCACGGACTTGCGGCTCGCCTCGCGCGCCTTGCGCGCCGCCTCACGCGCGGCGGCGGCGTCGATCACCTTCTGGATGATCTGGCGCGCGTTCTGCGGGTTCTCCTCCAGCCATTCCGCCATCTTGTCGGCGATCAGCTGCTCCAGCGGCTGGCGCACCTCGGAGGATACCAGCTTGTCCTTGGTCTGCGAGCTGAACTTCGGGTCGGGCAGCTTGACGGAGACGATGGCGGTCAGGCCTTCGCGCATGTCCTCGCCGGTCAGCTGCACCTTCTCCTTCTTCATCAGCCCCGACTTCTCGGCATAGGCGTTGAGCGTGCGCGTCAGCGCCGAGCGGAAGGCGGCGACGTGGGTGCCGCCGTCGCGTTGGGGGATGTTGTTGGTGAAGGCGAGGACGTTCTCGTAATAGCTGTCGTTCCACTCCAGCGCGACGTCCATGCCGATCTGGTCGCGTAGCCCGCTGATCGCGATCGGCTCGGGAAAGAGCGGGGTCTTGGAGCGATCGAGATACTTCACGAACGCGGCGATCCCGCCCTCGTAGAACAGCTCTACCGTCTTGGGCTCGTCGTGCCGCGCGTCGGTCAGGAACAGCCGGACGCCGGAGTTGAGGAACGCCAGTTCGCGATAGCGGTGCTCCAGCTTGTCGAAGTCGAACTCGGTGATCTTGAACGTCGCGGGGCTGGGCAGGAAGGTGACGCGCGTCCCCTTCTTGCCCACCGCCTCGCCCACGACCTTGAGCGGCGCCACCGCGTCGCCATGGGCGAAGCGCATGTAGTGCTCCTGCCCGTCGCGCCAGATGGTGAGGTCGAGCCATTCGCTGAGCGCGTTGACGACCGACACGCCGACGCCGTGTAGGCCGCCCGACACTTTGTAGGCGTTGTCGTCCGACGTGTTCTCGAACTTACCCCCGGCGTGGAGCTGGGTCATGATGACCTCGGCCGCCGACACGCCCTCTTCGGGGTGGATGCCGGTCGGGATGCCGCGGCCATTGTCGGTCACGGAGACCGAGCCGTCCGGGTTGAGCTGGATGTCGATGCGGTCGCAATGCCCCGCAAGCGCCTCGTCGATCGCGTTGTCGCTGACCTCGAACACCATGTGGTGCAGGCCGGAGCCGTCGTCGGTGTCGCCGATATACATGCCCGGCCGCTTCCGGACCGCATCCAGGCCCTTCAGGACCTTGATCGAGGACGCGCCATATTCGCCGGACTGAGGTTCGTTCGCCATGCCCAGCATATAGGGGCGGGAGGGCGATTTCGGAAGCGAAATGGCCCGCTTAGTGCCGCGCCGCCGGCAATCTCCCCAAGCTCAGGAACAACCCCGCGGCGAGCAGCATGCCGGCGGTCGACACGGCGAGCGCGAGGCCGTAGTCGCCCGTCGCGTCGTGGAGCCGTCCCCAGCCGACGATCCCGCCTGCCGTACCCAGCAGCCCGAGCACCAAGAGCGAGCCGTAGATCTCGCCATAGGCCTTCAACCCGAACAGCCGGCTGGCGAGGAAGGGCATCACATCATTCTCCGCGCCGTTCATCAGGCCGGCGAGGAAGACCAGCGTCATGAGCAGCGAGAAGCCCGGCGCGTCGAGCAGGAGCGGCGCGCCAAAGGCTGCGGCGGACAGCCCGGCCGCGCCTGCCGCGAGCGGCGGCGCGGGCAGATGGTCGATCAGGATGCCGATGCCGAACCGGCCGACGATCTGCGACGCCCCGTATGCCGCGAGCAGCAGCGCCGCCTCCCCCGCGCTCAGCCCCTTGTCGAGCCCGAACGGGACCATCTGCGTCACCAGCCCGACGGTGGCGATGTTGATCAGCATGGCCGTGCCGCCCAGCGCCCAAAAGCGCGGGTTCCGGCGCGCCTCGCGCCCGGTCACGCCCTCCAGGTGCCTTGCGGCCGCGCCGCCTTCGGCCACCACGGCCGGCGCGCGGCGGAGCGCCAGGAGGACGAGCGGCAGCGCGAGGAGGCTCACCATCATCCCCAGCGCGACAAAGCCGCCGCGCCACCCATAGCCGGCGATCACTGCGCCGATCACAGGCGGCAGCACCAGGGTCGTGATCGACAGGCCCGAGGTGGCCAGCGCGAGCGCGAAGCCGCGCTGGCGGACGAAGCGCGCGGCCACTAGCTTCCCATAGACGAGCGAACTGGTGCCCGGCACCGATAGGGCGAGGCACAGGATCAGCGCCTGATACTGCCACAGCGCGCCGGTGAGCGAGGCCATGCCGAGATACGCCGCGCCGAGCAGCAGCATGGCGCCCGCGATCACCGCCCGCACTCCGGCGCGGTCGGCGAGCCGGCCTAGGAACGGCGCGACCAGCCCGCCCGCCAGCCCCAGTCCCGCCGCCGTCGCGATCTCTCCGCGCGACCAGCCGAACTCGGCCGACATGCCGGGCGTGAACAGGCTCGACAGGTTCTGGAACAGCCCCGGCCCCGATCCGACGCCGACCATCGCCGCCGCCACGACGCGCCAGCCGCTCCGCCACTCGCCCGCGTGCCCGCGCGTCGCATCCGTCATGGGGCGAAGCTTAGGGACAGGCCGCGCCCTGTCGATAGCGGCCGCCCATTTTGCTGTCCTACACGCCCGTGATCGGCTCCAAGCTGCGGAGTGCGCGCTCGGCCCCATATTTCAGCCCACCCCGGCGCAGGCCGGGGTCCAGGTCCGGTCCGTGTCGAGCGTGCGGCGTCTCCTCTGGCCACTTCGCAACTGAACCCCGGCCTGCACCGGGGTGGAGCATTGGCGTATGGCAAAGGTCGCCCTCTCGCCGCGCCTGTGCTGCGGAGGCGTGGCGAGGATGGCGCGCCTTGGTCGCCGCTCTGGCGCGGTGGTGTGACGCGAGTGTCGCGTCGGCGGCGCGGCGCGATCACTTTATGGGCGCATCCCGTGAAACCGCGTCAGCGCCTCCACTTGGTCAACTTGTCCCCGATCTCGTCAGGGCAGCGCGATCCGCGTCGCCTCGGCGCCCGCATCCGCGAACAGCCCCGCTTCCGTGCCGGTCATCCAGACCTGGCCATGATGCGCCAGCCGCGCGAACAGCGCAGCGCGGCGGACGGGGTCGAGATGGGCGGCCACTTCGTCCAGCAGCAGTATGGGCGGGCGGCCCGTGCGTTCGGCGACCAGCTCGGCATGGGCGAGCACGATGCCGAGCAGCAGCGCCTTCTGCTCGCCGGTGGAGGCGAGCGCCGCGGGCTGGCGCTTCTCGACATGGGTGACGGCGAGGTCGGCCCGGTGCGGCCCTGCGAGCGCCCGGCCCGCGGCGGCGTCGCGGGCGCGCCCCTGACGAAGCTCGCCGAGCAGCTGGTCGGCGTCGCCCGACCAGCCTTCGAGCACGAGCGCCGCACGCGCAAAAGGCCCGGACGGCTGTCCGGCCAGCCGTTCGGCCAGGAGCGCCACCGTCTGCTGCCGGCCGGCGTCGATCGCCGCGCCGTGCTCGGCCATCTGCGCCTCCAGTGCCTGCAGCCATGCCGGATCGGGCGCGCGGTCTTCCGTCAGCAGGCGGTTCCGCGCGCGCATCGCGGCCTCGTAGCGGCCGGCGTGGTGGGCGTGGGTGGGAGCGAGCGCGAGCGTCAGCCGGTCGAGGAAGCGCCGCCGCCCGCTCGCCGGCTCGACGAACAGCCGGTCCATGGCGGGGGTGAGCCAGAGGACGGCCAGCCGCTCGGCGAGCGTGTTGGCCGTCGCGGGCGCGCCCTGGACGCGCAGGATGCGTCGCTCCGGGCTTGTCGCCTGGGTTCCGGTCGCGATCTCCACCCCGTCGGCCAGCGTCGCCGCGACGCCGAACCCGCCGGGCCCGTCTTGGCGCGCCATCTGCGACAGGGCCGCGCGCCGGAGCCCGCGCCCCGGCGCGAGCAGCGACACCGCTTCCAGGATGTTGGTCTTGCCGGCCCCGTTCTCGCCCGTGAGGATGACGAAGCCCGATCCCGGCGCGAGGCTGAGCGCGGCGTGGTTGCGGAAATCGGTGAGCACGAGGCGCGACAGCATCGCGGCCGTCCTAGGGGATCACTCGTCGATCGTCATGCCGGCCCCTTCGACGCCGCCTGCGGCGTCGCTCAGGACAGGCTTGTGCCGGCATCCACGGAGTCACAAGCCGTGCGTTCGGCAGCACGGTGGACCCCGGCACAGGGCCGGGGTGATGGGATGTTACGCAGCCAGCTTGATCTGTTCCGCGGCCTGCTCCTCACGCCGCTGGCTGAGGTACGACGCCATCTCCGGCCCGAGCACCTGCTGGGCATGCTTGTAGGCGACCGGCTCGCTCAGCTTCAGCCGCTTGCGCGCCGCCTCGAGCGGCTCGTGCATCAGCGCCTCGTAATCCTCGCCCGGCAGCCAGGCCGCCTTGCGCCCGCGCCGATAGCCTTCCCATACGGCCTTGGCGAACAACGTGCCCTTGGTGACCCGAAGGCTCTTCAGCGCCGCCGCGCCACCGATGAACGCCCAGCCGAGCCCGGTCAGCTGCGCGTACGAGAAGGCAACCAGCGCCGCCTCACCCAGGCTCTCGTCCGCCTTGTAGCCGGTCAGCACGTGCCAGATGTCGTGCACGTCGCGGCTGCGGCGGCCGAACCACGCATAGGGGTGCTTGATGTCACCGGAGTCGTCCAGACGGCTGACTTCGACCAGCCCGTCGGCGGAATAGCCCGTGGTGTCCAGGAACTCGCGATAGGCGGCCCCGACCGTGCCCGGCGCGAAGCTGTCGACCCATTTGCGGTCGGAGAAGCGCTGCGCCAGCTCGATCTGCTCGGCCGCGATCCGGCCGCCCTGCGGCGTCGCGAGCAGCCGCCCATAGCCGTACGGACCGCTGCCGACGTTCAGTGCGCGCATTATGCGGAACACCTGAGTCGTGTCGTCGCCGTTGGCGAGCAGCTTGCGGATCGCGTCGAACGCGGTGCGCCAATCGCGGCGGCCGGTCGTGCCGGGGAAGGGGGGTAGCTGTGCCATGGCTCGCTTCCTTACTAACACGAGTGTCAATAAGTTCCTGCCCCGCGCGAGTCAAGGAGGGGAGGTGGCGTTCACGGGCGCGACCGGCTATGCGGACGACCGCCCCGCAGCCGAGGATTCTGCCCATGAGCACCCAGCCCGCACCCACGCCCGACCTGCAGTCCGACGGCTTCTTCACGACCACGCTGGCCGAGGCGGACCCGGCCGTGTTCGCCGGCGTGCGGCACGAGCTCGCCCGCGAGCAGACGCAGATCGAGCTGATCGCGTCGGAGAACATCGTGTCCAAGGCGGTGCTGGAGGCGCAGGGCAGCGTCTTCACCAACAAATATGCCGAGGGGTATCCGGGCAAGCGCTATTACCAGGGCTGCGCGCCGTCGGACGAGGTGGAGACGCTGGCGATCGAGCGGGCGAAGCAGCTGTTCGGCTGCGGCTTCGCCAACGTCCAGCCGCACTCGGGCGCACAGGCGAACGGCGCGGTGATGCTCGCGCTCACCAAGCCGGGCGACACGATCCTGGGCATGAGCCTGGACGCGGGCGGGCACCTGACGCACGGCGCGCGCGCGGCGATGAGCGGCAAGTGGTTCAACGCGGTCCAGTATGGCGTCACCCGCGACACGCACCTGATCGACTATGACCAGGTCGAGGCGCTGGCGCGGGAGCACAGCCCCAAGCTCATCATCGCCGGTGGATCGGCCTATCCGCGCCATATCGATTTCGCCCGCTTCCGCGCGATCGCGGACAGCGTGGGCGCCTACTTCCTGGTCGACATGGCGCACTTCGCCGGCATCGTCGCGGCCGGGCTGCACCCGAGCCCCTTCGGCCACGCGCATGTGGTCACGACCACTACCCACAAGACGCTGCGGGGACCGCGCGGCGGCATGATCATGACCGACGACGAGGCGCTCGCGAAGAAGCTGAACTCTGCCGTCTTCCCCGGTCTGCAGGGCGGGCCGCTGATGCACGTGATCGCGGCTAAGGCGGTCGCGTTCGGCGAGGCACTCCGGCCCGACTTCAAGCGCTACATCGCCGCCGTGGTGGAGAACGCCAAGGTGCTCGCCGCGACCTTGAAGGAGCGCGGCGCGGACGTGGTGTCGGGCGGCACCGACACGCATCTGGCGCTGATCGACCTGACCCCGCTCGGCGTCACCGGCAAGGACGCCGACGAGGCGCTGGAGCGCGCCGGCATCACCTGCAACAAGAACGGCGTTCCCTTCGACCCGCTGCCGCCTGTCAAGACCAGCGGCATCCGCGTCGGCTCGCCGGCGGGCACCACGCGCGGCTTCGGGCCGGCGGAGTTCCGGGAGATCGGCCACATGGTCGCCGACGTGCTCGACGGCCTCGCCAAGAACGGCGAGGCGGGCGACGCGCAGGTCGAGAGTGCGGTCAGGGAACGGGTGCGCGCCCTGTGCGCTCGCTTCCCGATCTACGAAGGATAAGGCGATGAGCGGTTTCGACGAGAAGGCGGCCGAGGTGCAGAACGAGATCCGGAACCACCCCGGCCTCGGCAAGCGCATGGCGAAATATGGCGCGGTCGGCGCGGTGATCGCCATCCCCGTGCCGTTCATCGGCCCGGTGCTGGGCGCGATCGCCGGCGCGGCATACGCCTATTCCAAGCGCAACGAGAGATAATGCGCTGCCCGTTCTGTGGTCATGAGGACAGCCAGGTGAAGGACAGCCGCCCCACCGACGACGGGGCGGCGATCCGGCGGCGCAGGCAGTGCGAGGGGTGCGCGGCCCGCTTTACCACGTTCGAACGCATCCAGCTGCGCGAGCTGACCGTCGTGAAGAGCCCGGACTCTCACGGCAATGTCCGGCGAGAGCCGTTCGACCGCGACAAGCTGACCCGATCCATCGCGGTCGCCGCACGCAAACGGCCGATCGAGCCCGTGCGGCTGGAAAAGTTGGTATCCGGCATCCAGCGCCAGCTGGAGACCGCGGGCGAGAACGAGGTGACCGCGAGCCGGATCGGCGAGCTGGTGATGGACGGGCTGAAGGGCCTCGACCCGGTCGCCTATATCCGCTTCGCCAGCGTGTACCGCGATTTCAGCGAGGCGCGCGACTTCGAGGCGTTCGCGGGCGCGGTGAGCGAGGCGGGGCAGGCTTGAGCCAGCCGGTCATCGTCCTCGTTCGCCCGCAGCTCGCCGAGAACATCGGCAAGGCGGCGCGCGCCATGCTCAATTTCGGGCTGACCGAGATGCGGCTGGTTTCCCCGCGCGACGGCTGGCCCAACCCCGCCGCCGGCCCCGCCGCGAGCGGGGCGGACCAGGTGCTGGCCGGAGCACGGTTGTTCGAGACAGTGGCCGACGCAGTGGCCGATTGTGCCCACGTCTATGCGACCACGGTGCGCAAGCGGGGTGTGACCAAGCCGGTCGTCACGCCGGAGCAGGCCGGCCGGGCGATTTGGGCGGAGCCGGGGCGTTCGGCAGTGCTGTTCGGGCCGGAGCGGTCGGGGCTGGAGACCGACGACGTGGCGCTCGCCCGCACCATCGTCACCGCGCCGATCAACCCGGAGTTCGGCTCGCTCAACCTGGCCCAGGCGGTGATCCTGGTCGCGTACGAATGGTCGAAGGGCGCCACCCTGGCGCAGCCGCCCGCCGTCGATCTCGACCCGCCCGCGCCGCAGGAAGAGCTGGACGGCATGATCGGTCAGCTTGACGCCATGCTGGAGCGGAGCGGCTTCTATCACCCGCCCGACCGCACGCCCGCGACCCGGCGGACGCTCCGCACGCTCCTGACCAAGCCGGGCTGGTCGAGCCAAGAGGTGCGGACGCTGCGCGGCGTGCTGTCGGCGCTCGAAGGGGCGAAGCGGCCGCGGAAATAGGGAGCAGGGTTGGCAGGTAGCCACTGGCCGGAGAAGGCCACGGTGCTACAACAGCAGGATGACCGTTTGGGCGATCGGATGCTTGTTGTTGATGGTCGCGCCACCAGCGATCATTGTTGCCGCAAAACCGCTGTACCTTGTTCTTGGTCTGTTGTCAGTCGGTGGCGCTTGGCTCCTAATGTTGCGTCACGCTCCCGAACTCGAGATGGGAGGTGGCCTGCTGCTGTTTGGCGCTTGGGGGGTCAGCGCGCTCACCTCGCTCGCCGCCATCTTCATTCGAGCTGGTGCAGCGATGTCAAAACGAGGTAGATATCGGTCGTGAAACCAGATCCGATCAGTCTGGGAGTGATCTGCGCCGGTCCCATGCCTCCAATTCGTAAGCGATTGAGGCCTCGATCAGCTGGTCCCATAGCCGCGCGAGTGCCTCCTCCGGCACACCGGCGGCGCGGGCATGGGCGCGGACGTTGGCGATGACCTCCGCCTTGCGCGCTTCGTCCCGGACCGCCCCCCGATCCGGTTTGATGCGGGCGGCGGCATCCATATAGGCGAAGCGCCGGGCGAGCAGCGCCACCAGCTCGCGGTCGACCTGGTCGACGCCGGCGCGGACCTCGGCCATGGTGGTGCAGTCGGGGCCGGCGAGGATCGTGGTCATGCGCGCGGGCCTTGGCGGCCTCGTTCGCTTGACGCAAGCCGCCTCCGTCGCTAGGCGCGCCGCTTCGCAATCGCCCCTGCACCCCGGTGAAGCAGGCGGCCCGCCCTCGATAGAGCCAGCGGCGCGAGACCGGGACCAACGTTGTTCGTGAGATTGAAGGAAGTACCATGTCGAAGCGCCACAGCGCCAAGCACAAGCTCGACCGCCGGTTGGGCGAGAACATCTGGGGCCGGCCCAAGTCGCCCGTCAACAAGCGGGAATATGGCCCCGGCCAGCACGGCCAGCGCCGCAAGGGCAAGGTCAGCGACTTCGGCATCCAGCTGCGCGCCAAGCAGAAGCTGAAGGGCTATTACGGCGACGTCACCGAGAAGCAGTTCAAGGCCGCCTATCTGGAGGCCGCCCGCATGAAGGGCGACACCGGCCAGAACCTGATTGGCCTGCTCGAGCAGCGGCTCGACATGATCGTCTACCGCGCCAAGTTCGCGCCGACGATCTGGGCCGCGCGCCAGCTGGTCAGCCACGGCCACATCCGGGTGAACGGCGTGAAGTGCAACATCGCGTCGCGCCGCTGCTTCGTGGGCGACGAGATCACGCTCGGCCCGAAGGCGCAGGAGATGGCGCTGGTCATGGAGGCGCAGTCGCTCGCCGAGCGCGAGATCCCCGATTACGTCGCGCCGGACGGGGCGGCCAAGGTGACCTTCGTCCGCGTGCCGACGCTGGACGAGGTGCCCTATCCGGTGAAGATGGAGCCGAACCTGGTCGTCGAGTTCTACTCGCGCTAAGCGTCACGCCAGTTCGTCACGATGGAGGGCGGTCCCGATCGGGGCCGCCCTTCGTCGTTCAGGGCAGCCTGCCCGCCGCCCGGTACAGCGCCTCGATCGTCGCCATCTGCGCGATCGCATCCTCTCCTCCGACCAGCGGCGCGGCGTCGCCGGCGAGGACGGCGCGGACATGGTCGAGCTGGTGGTCGAAGGTGGTGCGGCCTTCGACGCTCTGCTCCCGCTCTCCCTCCACGTCACGAACGACCAGGCGGTGGCCCATGTGCGGGGCCACGAAGTTGTCGACCCGGATCTCGCCGTGCTCGCCTGTGAGTTGCAGGGTGGCCGCGCGCCGGCCGGCGTTCATGGCGCATTCGATCTGCGCCCCTACCCCGCCGGGAAAGCGCAACTCGCCACGGAGTGCGGCGTCGACTCCGTCGACGAAGTCGGCTGTCGCGGCCTGCACCTCGGGCTCGCCCAGTAGCGTGCGGAGCGCATGGACGGGGTAGCAGCCCAGGTCCATCAGCGCGCCGCCGCCCAGCGCCCGGCTCCAGCGCACCGCGTCGGTGCGGGGGATGTCCGCGACGAAGCTCGCCTCCGCACGGGTGATCCGGCCGATCGCGCCGCCCCGGACCAGGTCCACCAGCGTGTGGAACAGGGGATGGTGGCGGTAGTGGAACGCCTCCAGCACCGGCCGGCCGGTCGCGCGACCCGCGGCGACCATGGCGCGCGCTTCTTCGACGGAGGTCGCGAACGGCTTCTCGCAGAGCACCGCGTGGCCACGTTCGGCGGCGCGGATCGTCCAAGGCGCATGCGCGGAGATGGGCAGGCCGACATAGACGAGGTCGAGATCGTCACGCTCGATCAGCGCCTGATAGTTGGGCGCGACATGCGGGACGCCATGCTCGGCGGCGAAGGCGCCGGCACGGTCGGGATCGCGGGCGGCGACCGCGACCACCGTGTCGCCCGCGCGCGCGGCGGGGCCGACCACCGCCGGCGGCGCAGTGCGAGCCGCGCCGAGCAGGCCGATTCTCATGCTGGCGTTTCTCCCGCGCCCCCTTCGTCAGGCGAAGCCTGCGCCAATCGCCGCGGCCGCGGCGGCTTGTCGCCGGCGGGCCATCCTTCCCGCTGACGGGTCCGGTCGCCGTCCGTCTCTTCGGTCTGATCGTGGAACAGCACGACCTGCGTCGGGAAGGGCAGGTCCATGCCCGCCGCCGTGATGGCCTCTGCGGTCGCCTTCAGCACCCGATCGCGCACCTTCAGGACGTCGCCGCGCTGGGGGCGCGTCCACCAGCGCAAGCGGATGTTCTTGGACGACTCGCCCAGCTCCCACACGAGCACGTCCGGCGCCGGTTCGGGCAGCACGCCGTCCACGCCCCGGATCGCGGCCAGCGCGATCTCCTTCGCGCGACCCAGGTCGTCGCCATAGCCGATCCCCACGTCATATTCGGACCGTAGCATGTCATAGGCGGAGATCACGGTCACCGGCTTGGTGTAGACATCCCCGTTCGGAATGATGATGCGCCGGCCGTCATAGGTACGGATGTACGTGGCCCGCGTCTCGATCGCTTCCACCGTGCCGGTGAATTCGCCCGTCGTGATCTCGTCGCCGACCCGGAACGGGTGGCGCAGCAGCAGCAGGATGCCGGCGAGCAGGTTCTGAAAGATGTCCTTGAAGGCGAAGCCGATCGCGATGCCGCCGACGCCGAGCGTGGAGATCAGTCGCCCCGGTGTCATGCTGGGAAAGGCGACCGTCACCGCGATCAGCACCGCCACGCTGACGAGCAGAATGTAGAGGATGCGCCCGATCGCAGTCGCCGCGCTCCGGTTCGACGCGCGCGCGAGCGCGCGTTCGGCGAGCCTGCGGACGCCCTTGGCGACGAGCAGCAACACCAGAAACACGACCAGGCCCGCCACGAGCAGCGGGGTCATGGCCAGGAAGCTGTCGAGAAGGCGGTCGACCGTGCCCCAGATCAGGCCGACATTGGCGTCGACCATGCCCACGCCCGTGCGTCCTGCCTCCGTCCCCGCCATCACCGCCTCCGCATTGATGCGAGCTTTCGCGCCACGCGGTCGTGCTCCGCCTTGACCTGCGCGCGCTGGTCCGGGTCGGAAAGCGAGGCGCATATCGTCTCAAGGGTGCGGACGAGGTGCGCGCCCGCATTCGGGTCCTTCACCGCATAGGGTGCGAGCTGGCCCACCGCGGCCCGCAGAAAATCGGACAGGCCGAGACGGCGCTGGACGACGCGCGCGATCCCCTCCTCGTCCCGGAGCACGGCCGGTCTCTGCGGCATGCGGGCCAGGTCGATCAGCGCGGCGCAGAGCCAGTCGATGCACGCGATCGCCGTGAAGGGATCGTTAACGCCCGGCGACAAGGCCCGCGCCGCGATCTCGACCAACTCGTCGATCGGGAAGCGCAGGTCTTCGAGCGCCGAACGCTGGCGACCGATGGCGAACAGCTCGCCACAGGCCGAGAAATGGTCCGGATCAGCGGCCGCTACCCTCAGCACGGGTAGGCCGCGGTGGACGAAATCACCCGGCATGGCGAGCACCTGGATCAGCGCATCGTGCCGAGTGGCGAGCCGCAGCAGGGCGTGTTCGTCGATCGCTTCGACATAGCCGGTTCTGGTCGCGGGCACGGGAGCGCCGGCCACGGTCGGAGGATGCTCCCGGTCCGGAGCCACGCCGGCGCCTGCCACGACATCCCGCCGGCGCTCGGCGATCTGGTCGATCAGGCCGTGTCCGATGCGCGCAATCACGTTGTTGATGTGGATCGCGTCGGTGACGTGGTGGACGAAATAGATCAGGACGGCGATCGCTGCGACCGCGAGCGCCAGCGCGCCGAACATGGCGACATGCGGCACGAATGCCTCGCGCAAAGCGCCAGCGGTGTCCGCGCTCGCTTCCTCGGCGCTGCAGATCGTGCGCAGGACGACGAGGCAGTACAGGAAGGCGCCGATGAATACGCCCAGGGTGACTTGGTTGCCGCGGTCGCGCGTGAAGGCGCTGAGCAGGCGCGGACCATATTGTCCCGATGCATAGGTCACCGCCGCGAGCGTGACCGAGAAGACCACGCCGGCGACGGTGATCGTGGACCCGGCGACGGTGGACAGGAGCGCGCGAGCGCCTTCCGGGCGGCTGCCGTAGAACCATTCGAACCGGCCGAGCCAGGCGTCCCCGACAACCGCGTCGACATAGACCAGCCCCAACCCGCCTAGGAACCCAGCCAGAGCGAGCAGCGCGGGCACGAACCAGTAACTGCCCCGGACATCCTCGATGATCTCAAACGCGCGCGCCCTTAGCCACATCCAGTCAGGCTCCCGTCCTCGGGACAACGCTGAGGCTGCCATCCGTCTCCAGCATGACCAGCGCGATCCTGTCCGGGCCGGCGTGACCGGCGGCCCGGATCGCCGCCTCCACCTTGTCGCGCGTAATCCGATCGGCGCGGAGCGTCTCCGGGATCAATACGCCGTCGCGCAACAGCGGGCGCGGCTCCGCCTTGATCCAGCCTCGGAAGCGGCGGGATCGGGCGGCCGTCCAGGTCACCGCATATTGCGAGCCCGTGAGCAGCAGGAAGGCGGCGAGGTCTTCAGCAAGCGCGACATCCTGGAAGAACAGGACCGTCGCGAAAGCCGAGCCGGGCGCGACCGTCACCACGATGTCGAAACCGGCCCGACGGGTCACAATCGGGCATAGCGGAAATGGTGCTGCCGGTGAGGATTGAACTCACGACCTCAGCCTTACCAAGGATGCGCTCTACCACTGAGCTACGGCAGCATGTCGCCAGTCGGGCGGACGCGGCCCTAGAGCGGAGGCGGTGATCAAAGTCAAGCGCGCGGAGGCAGGGCGGCTTGTCAAGGGATTGGGGCGAGCCTAGCGACCGGCGCATGACGTCCAGGGAGGAGCGTGAGGCGCGGTTGGCGGCGCAGCTTCGGGCGAACCTGAAGCGGCGCAAGGCGCAGGCGCGCGAAGCGGTGACCTCGCCCTTTCGTGCTGAGCTTGGCGAAGCAACGTCCCTGAACGACCAAGAGAAGAACGGCCCCTCGACAGGCTAAGGGCGAACGGAGTAGCCAAGCATCGCGCCGATCAGAGCGGCGCGCATTTCGCTTCGAGCCACGCACGCTCGTCCGCGTCCAGCTCCGGCCCGAGCTTCGCCAGCACCTGGGCGTGATAGGCGTCGACCCAGGCGCGCTCATCGGGGGTGAGCATCGCGGCGTCGATCAGGCGGCGTTCGATGGGCGCCCAGGTCAGCGTCTCGAAGCCGAGCATGGCGCGGCCCTGATCGCCACCGGCGATCTGGCGCGGCTCGACCAGCACCAGATTTTCGATGCGGATGCCGTACGCGCCTTCCTTGTAGTAGCCGGGCTCGTTCGAGAGCATCATGCCGGCGCGCAGCGGTTCCAGGCTGGCGCCGCCGGGGTAGTTGGGCTGGGCGATGCGCTGCGGCCCTTCATGCACCGACAGGAAGGCGCCGATGCCGTGGCCGACGCCGTGGGCGAAATCGAGCCCCGCGTCCCACAAGGGCCGGCGCGCGAAGCTGTCGAGCTGCGCGCCCATCGTGCCGTCGGGGAAGACGGCGGTCGCGATGGCGATGTGTCCCTTGAGCACGCGGGTGAAGCGGTCGCGCACTTCCGCTTCCAGCGGCGCGGTCATGGCGCCGACCGGTACGACCCGGGTCACGTCGGTGGTGCCGTCGCGATATTGTCCGCCGGAATCGATCAGGTAGACCTGACCGGACAGGATCGGCGCGTCCGTCGCATCGGTCACCTTGTAGTGCGGCAAAGCCCCGTGCGGGCCGGTGGCGGAGATGGTCTCGAACGAGCTGTCGACCAACCGGCCGGTCTCCTCGCGGAAGGCGAGCAGCCGGGCGGCGGCGCTGAGTTCGGTCTCCCGCCCGAGCGGCAGGGTCTCCTCGCACCAGCGCAGGAAGCGGGTCAGCGCCGCGCCGTCGCGGATGGAGGCGGCGCGGTGACCCGCGACCTCGGCCGGGTGCTTCAGCGCCTTCATCAAAACGACCGGGTCGCGCAACGGCAGCACCTTCGCCCCGGCGTGGATTAGGGCGTCGCTGATCGCGAACACGGCGCGTTCCGGGTCGACGGCGACGCGCTTGTCCCGGAAGGTGTCAAAGGTGCCGCTAAACGCGTTCTTCTCGTGCACCCGCACCGCATTGCCGAGGTGGCGGCGCACCGCGTCGTCGAGCTTCTCCGGCGCGACGAACAGGTCGAGCGAGCCGTCGGCATGCGCGATCGCATAGGCGAGCGCGACGGGCGTGTGGGCAACATCCGCGCCGCGCACGTTCAACGCCCAGGCGATCGAGTCGAGCGCGGTCAGGACCACCGCATCGGCCTTGTTGGCTGCGAGCCAGTCGGCGATGTCGGCGCGCTTCTCCGCCGAGGAGCGTCCGGCGGCGGGATTGTCATAGACCTGCAGCTTGGCGGACGACGGCGCCGGGCGGTCGGTCCAGATCGCGTCCACCGGGTTGCGCTCGACCGCCATGAGCGTTGCGCCACCCTCGGCCAGCTTAGCGCTCGTGTCCGCCACCCAGCCGGCGGTATGGAGCCACGGGTCGTAGCCGATCCGCGCGCCACCGGGCGCATGGCGGGCGAGCCAGCCCGCGACGCTGTCCGCCGGCACGCCGACATAGTCCCAATCGGCTCCGTCGACCTGCTCGCGGACCTGGGTCGTGTAGCGGCCGTCGGTGAAGATCGCGGCCTTGTCCGCAAGCACGACCGCGGTCCCGGCCGAGCCCTGGAAGCCGGTCAGCCAGGCGAGGCGCTGGGCATAGGCGCCGACATATTCGCTCATATGCTCGTCGGTGAGCGGCACGACGAAGCCGTCCAGACCCTGGGCGGCGAGTTCGGCGCGGAGCGCCGCGAGGCGGTCGGAAAAGGGGGGCATCGACCCTGCATGGCAGAGGTCCGGGCTGTAGGACAGCATCTTGCTTCGTCATGCCGGGCTCGTCCCGGCATCCACCTTTCCACAAGCGTTCCGGCCTCTGGCTACGTGGATGCCGGGACAAGGCCGGCATGACGGACGGGGCTGTTGCGGCGGGTGTGCCGCGCCTCTACGCGCCGGGCATCAAAGGAGATTATATGCGGGTCGCGGCATTGTTGGCGTTGCTGATGTTGGGCGCGGGTGCGTCGGTGCCGGCGCAGGTCGCGGCCCCGCCGACGCCGCTGCCGGGCGACGGGCCGGAGGACCTGGCGCTCAAACGGTTGTTCTACGACACGGACGAGCGCGACCTGAAGCTCAACCCGTTGAGCGCGCTCTATCGCGGCGACCTGCGCTACGCGGACCGGTTCGGCGACGACTATACCGACGCGCTGGAGGAGACGCAGCGGCGCAACATCCTGGCCGACCTCTCGGCGCTCAAGCGGATCGACCGGGCCAAGCTGACTTCGGTCGACCAGATCGCCTATGACGTGTTCCGTCACGACCTGGAGGTGTCGCTGAAGGCGTTCGCGCCCGGCATCCTCAAGGTCCGCCGCGCGCTGCCGATCAGCCATTTCAGCGGTATCCAGACCAGCTACCCCGATGTCGCTTCGGGCAAGGGCGCGGCGCCGTTCAGGACGGTCGCGGATTACGAGAACAACCTGAAGCGCAACGCCGGCTACGCCGCCGTCTATGACCGGATCATCGCGCGGTTCCGCGAGGGAATGCGCGCCGGCATCGTCCAGCCGCGGCTGACCGTCGTCAACATGATCGAACAGTTCGACAATCTGCTGGAAGAGGGGGTCGAGGGCTCGACCTTCTATGGTCCGGTCAGGAGCTTTCCGGCGACTATCCCGGCGGCCGAGCAGGCGCGGCTGAAGGCGGCCTATGCGGCGCAGGTCCGCGACGTGATCCAGCCCGCGCACAAGAGGATGCGCGATTTCCTGCAGGCGGAGTACCTGCCCCGGGCGCGCGCGAGCGTCGGCCTGTCGGAGATGCCGGGCGGGCCCGCGCTCTACGCCTATCGGATCGAGGAGAACACCACGCTGCCGATGACGGCCAAGGCGGCGCATGAGCTGGGGCTGGCCGAGGTCGCGCGCATCCGCGCCGAGATGGCCGCACAGCAGGCGCGGGTCGGGTTCAACGGCACGCTGAACCAGTTCTTCGACCATCTGCGCAGCGACCCCAAGTTCCAGCCCAGGTCGGCGGACCAGATCAAGCGCGGCTATGAGGCGATCGCGAGGACGGTGGACGCGCGGGTGCGCGAGCAGTTCGCGGGCGTGCCGAAGACGGCGTTAGAGCTGAGGCCCGTGCCCGCGTTCCGCGAGAAGACCGACGCCGCAGGGTCGTACCAGGAGGGCACACCCGACGGCAGCCGGCCGGGCGTGTTCTACTTTAACACCTATGACCTGCCGACGCGCTACTTGTGGGGCATGGAGACGCTCTACCTGCACGAGGCGGTGCCGGGGCACCACTATCAGGTGAGCCTGGCGCAGGAGAATGCGCGGCTGCCCGCCTTTATCCGATTCGGCGGCAACACCGCCTATGTGGAGGGCTGGGCGCTCTATGCGGAGACGCTGTGGCGCGAGCTGGGGGTGGAGAGCGACCCCTATCAGCGCATGGGCGGCCTGTCGGACGAGATGCTGCGCGCGATGCGGCTCGTCGTCGACACGGGGCTCCACGCCTATGGCTGGAGCCGCGAGAAGGCGATCGACTACATGCTCGACAACTCGCCGGGCAGCCGCACCGACATGACGGCGGAGGTCGAGCGCTACATCGCCAACCCGGGACAGGCGCTGGCGTACAAGGTGGGGCAGCTCACCATCCTGCGGCTGAAGGCGAAGGCGCGCGAGGCGCTGGGCGCGCGGTTCGATCCGCGGGCGTTCCACGCTGTGGTGCTGGACACGGGGGCGCTGCCGATGCCGGTGCTGGAGCGCAAGGTGGAGCGCTGGATCGCGGCGGGCGGGGGATTGCCGTCGTAAGGGGATCGTGCTCCCGCGCAGGCGGGAGCCTAGAGCCGCTAGCGATACGCTGCTTGGCTCTAAGCTCCCGCCTGCGCGGGAGAACCAGGCGGCTCAGCCCCGCGGCTTGGTCTCCGCGCGGGCCATCTGCATGCCTTGGGGGCGGCAGTCGGCGCTGATCTCCGGGAAGGGAACGTCGGTGTTCTCGGCGAGCCTGGCCGGCAGCGCGGCGCGGCACTGGGCGGCGGTCGCGTAGCGCGCGGGGAGGAGGCGCGCCTGGCGGCATTGCTCGCCGCCGTCGCCACAGCCCATGATGGCCACCACGTAGAAGAACGCGCCCATAGCCGGCTCCTTGCTACCGAATCCGAACGGCCCGCGCCCCCGATTCGTTCCTTTGGCAACGGCGCGCCATTCCCTACATGGGACGTCCATGCCGCCGTCCGCGAACGAACTGACCTCCGAGCAGCCGTTGCTGCCGACGCTTCGGCGGTTCCTCCCATATCTCTGGCCCGCCGATCAGCCCGCCCTGCGCGCGCGGATCGTGGGCGCGCTCGGGCTCGTGCTCGTCTCCAAGCTGGTGCAGGTCTATGGCGCGCCGTTCGCGCTGCAGGGCGCGGTCGACGGCATGGGCGCGGGCGACCGGTCCGCGACCACGCTGATCGTCGCGCTGGTGCTGGGCTATGCGGCGGCGCGGTTCGGCACGACGCTGTTCGACAACCTCCGCAACGCGGTGTTCGAGCGCGTCGGCCAGGACGCGACTCGGCGGCTGGCGGCGCAGGTCTTCGCCCATCTCCATCGGCTGGGGCTCGACTTCCACCTGTCGCGGCGCACCGGCGCGGTCACCAAGGTGGTGGAGCGCGGGACCAAGAGCATCGACACGATGCTCTACTTCCTCCTGTTCAACATCGCGCCGACGGTGCTGGAGCTGGTCCTGGTGCTGGGGCTGTTCTGGACCAAGTTCGGCTGGCCGCTGGTCGCTGCGACGCTGGTGATGGTCGCGGCCTATATCTGGTTCACGCGCGTCGTGACCGACTGGCGCAACGCGCTCAGGGTGCGGATGAACGACCTCGATACCGGCGCCGTCGCGCATGCGGTCGATTCGCTCCTCAACTTCGAGACGGTGAAATATTTCGGGGCGGAGGCGCGCGAAGCCCAGCGCTACGAGGCCGCGATGTCGGCCTATGCCAACGCGGCCGTGCGGTCGGAGAACAGTCTCGCCTGGCTCAACATCGGCCAGGCGGCGATCACCAACCTGATGCTCGGCGGGGGCATGGCCTATGTCGTGTGGGGGTGGTCCGAGGGCCGCTTCACCGCCGGCAACGTCGTGTTCGTGTCGACGCTGCTCGCCCAGCTGTTCCGGCCGCTGGACCTCCTCGGCATGGTGTATCGGACGATCCGGCAGGGCGCGGTCGACATGGGCGCGATGTTCGACCTGATCGACACGCGCGCGAGCGTGACCGATGCGCCGGACGCCAAGCCGCTGGCGGTGGCCGAGGGCCGGGTGCGGTTCGAGGGCGTGCGCTTCGGTTACGAGCCGGGGCGGGAGATCCTGCGCGGCATCGACCTCGACATCGCGCCGGGGCAGACGGTCGCGGTGGTGGGGCCGAGCGGGGCGGGCAAGTCCACGCTCGCCCGCCTGCTGTTCCGCTTCTACGACGTCACGGGCGGGCGGATCACGATCGACGGGCAGGACCTGCGCGAAGTGACGCAGGCGTCCTTGCGCGCGAGCATCGGGATCGTGCCGCAGGACACGGTGCTGTTCAACGACACGATCGGCTACAACATCGCCTATGGCCGAGAGGGCGCCGGCCCGGCGGAGGTGGCGCGCGCGGCCGCGGGCGCGTCGATCGCCGCGTTCATCGAAGACCAGCCCGACGGGTACGAGACGCGGGTGGGCGAGCGCGGGCTGAAGCTGTCGGGCGGCGAAAAGCAGCGGGTCGCGATCGCTCGGACGCTCCTCAAGGACCCGCCGATCCTGATCCTGGACGAGGCGACCAGCGCGCTCGATACGCGGACCGAGGCGGCGATCCTGGACACGCTCGCCGAGGTGGAGCGCGGCCGCACGACGATCGTCATCGCGCACCGGCTGTCGACGGTGGTGAATGCCGACCAGATCGTGGTGCTGGACGGCGGCCGGGTGGCGGAGCGCGGCAGCCATGCCGAGCTGCTGCGCCGGGGCGGGCTCTACGCCGGCATGTGGGCGCGGCAGGCGCGGGAGCGGGACGAGGCGCTGGCGGCGGAGTGAGCGTACTCCCTCTCCCCTTGTGGGAGAGGGAGGGAGGCCCGCAGGGCCGGAAGGGTGAGGGGGTCTTCCCCTCATCCGACCCCGCTGCGCGGGGCCACCTTCTCCCACAAGGGGAGAAGGACGCGCCGTCTACGCCATCTGCTCCTTCTGCGCCCCGCTGGTCGGCGGGGCCGGGCCGAGGACGGGCTCTTCGCCCATCGGCTTGTGCTGGAACAGCTCGAACTGGCCGTGGCCGTCGATCGACGCGCCCTCCGTCCAGCGGCCTTCGGGATAGGAGCCGTCCACCGCGGTCGCGACGAAGCGGTATGAGAACTCGCGCTCCTCCTCGGCCTGCGGAAAGCTGTTGGGGATCGGGAAGGCGCCCGATGCGCCGCCCAGCTCCTCCAGCACCGCCATCCACTGGTTCTGGTGCATGGAGTCGCGCGCGATCAGGAAGCTCAACATGTCGCGCATGCCCTCGTCATGCGCCAGATTGTAGAGCCGCACCGCGAGCACGCGGCCGGTCGCCTCGGCGGCGATGTTGCAGGTCATGTCCGCGGCGACGTTCCCCGACGCATAGATGTTGCTCATGTTGAACGGCACGCCGTCGGAGTCGACCGGCATCGCCGCCATGCCGGACGAGAGCAGGTTCTTGTGGATCAGCCCTTCGATCGTGGTGCGCGGGCTCTCGCCGCCGCCCATCACCGCGCCGACCACCTTATCCTTGACGCCCTCCTCCTGAAGGTGCGTCGGCGCGCGCTCCAGGTTGAGCGCCACCGCGTGCGCCAGCATCTCGATATGCCCGATCTCCTCCGTCGCGGTATGGAGCAGCATGTCGCGGTACTTGGTCGTGGGCGCGCGATTGCCCCAGGCCTGGAAGAAATATTGCATGCAGACGCGGATCTCGCCTTCCACGCCGCCGATCGCCTGTTGCAGCGCGCGGGCGAAGGCGGGATCGGGCTCGCTGACCCGAACGGGGTACTGCAGTCGCTTGTCATGATAGTACATCGGGCGCACTCCGGTGGGGAGCGATCCCAACGGGCGGAGCGGCCGCAAGTCGTTATGCGGGCGGCACGAATGCCGGCTTTTTCTCGCTGATCTGGATTAGGCGCAGGTCAGGCGGATCTGTCGCGCACCCTTGTCGAACACCAGCGACGAGCAGCGGGCGAGGTCGTCGCGGCCGATAGACAGGAAGCGTTGGGTCTGTTTTCCCCTCGCGGTCACGACCACCTCGGACGGATCGGCGTCCGCCTGCGGGATGGTGTTCGCGCCCGAGCCGTCCGTGACGCGCACGCCGAGGTTGGTCAGCGCCAGCGGCCCGACCGCGAGCGGGCGGGCGAGACGCATCATCGCAATCGGGCGTTCCACGCCGAGGAGCACGACCTGACGCGCCCTCTCCCCGGTCATCGTCCCGCCATGCGCGCGCGCGATGAGCACCGCGGCACCGGCGGTCGCAAGCGATCGACGGTTGCGCAGGTCGAAACGGACCTGCACGTCCTTTCCGCCGACTTTCAACGTGCCGTGCACGATCAGCGACCACCAAGGCAGGTTGGTCCTCTCAAAGACCGGGAGAGTCGCCGTGCGCTCGCCGGGTCGGGACGGACCGATCGAGAAACGGACGATCCGCTCGGGAAATCCCGTCGGGCCGATTGCGCCGTCGAGGCCGTCGCCCCAATCTCGCCCATACCATGACACCCGGCGCGGCATCGACGCGGCGCCGTTCCAGCCGAAGCGCGCCACCGCCGCCCTGCCGAAAATGCGCTCGCGCCCGAGCTGCAGTCCCAGGACCCAGCATGGCGGTTCGCAGAACCTGCCGAGGCAAGGCGGCGCACAGGAAAGCCGGGCGCGTGTCGCGAAGCTTTGCGCGACCATCGGCATGCCGCTCGCGTCGGGATCGATGGACAGCCGGGCAGGCACGCCGTTGACCGTCACGGCAACGGTGTCTCCCGGCGTGACCACACGCTCAGCCGGAGGCGGGGCGGCGCCGAGCAGGACCAACGCGCACCCGATCCGGCCCAACGGCGCACCTTGCCTTCCGGCATCGGCCCTTCCCTTGCTTGCTGCCGAGCGGCCCATGCTGCGACCAGTCACGGCCTGGTCTCAGCCGCAGGTCAGACGGATCTGCTTGGCGGGCTTGTCGAAGACGATGGACGAGCAGCGGTCGAGCTGGTCGCGGCCGATCGACAGAATCCGCGCCGACTTCTTGCCCTTGGCGTTGACGACCACTTCCGACGGGTCGGCGTCCGCCTCGCGGATCGTGTTCGCGCCCGAGCCGTCCGTCACGCGCACGCCCAGGCTGGTGAGCGAAAAGGGCCCGACCGTCAGGGGGCGGGCGAGCGTCATCACCCGGATCGGCCGCTCGACACCATAAAGGATCACCTGCCGGTCGCGCTCGTCCGTCATCACCCCGCCGTGCGCGTTCGCGATCGTAACCGCGGCTCCGGCCGTCGCGAGGGAGCGGCGGCCATGCACGTCGAAGCGGACGGAGATGTCCTCGCCGCCGACCTTCAGAACGCCGCGCGTCGACTGCCAGTGACCGAACAAGAGGCCGTTGCCCTCCACGGGCATCGCAACCGTGCGCTCCCCCGGCCGGCTCGGGCCGAGCGTGAAGCGGACCACGGGTTCGGGCAGCCCGGCGGGGCCGATCAACCCTTCGACCGGCGTCGGGAACGTACGGTCGAACCAGCCGACGCGCCTTTTGTCCGGCGCGGCCTCGCCCCACCCGAACTTCGCGACGCCCGTGCGCCCTTCCAGCCGCTCGCGGCCGATCAGCGTCACGATGGTGAAGCAGAGCAGGCCGGAACAGGACAGTTTCGCCTGCTCCGCGAATGCCTGCGTGACGATCGGCAGCCCGAAGCCGGCGGGGTCGATCGCCAAGCGCGCCGGTAAGCCGTTGATCGTCACCGCCACCGTTTCACCGGGCGTGACCACCCGTTCGGCGGGCGACGTCACCGCCGCGATCAGAGCCAATGACGACGCACCCTTCCACATCGGCCTTACTCCCCTTTCGCCGGCGGACGGGTCCAAGGTGCGAGACGGAGCCGGGCGCGTCAATGTCGGTTTCGCGACGCTTCGGTCGCGCTATAGACCCGCAGTCTGTCGGAGTTCCCCATGCGTCGTCCCGTCCTGCTTGCCCTCGCCATCGCCGTCCTTCCCGCCGCGCTGACCGCGCAGAGCGGCGCGCCGCGCTATCAGCCCTGGGGGCTGGAGCTGCAGCACATGGACGCGAGCGTGAAGCCGGGCGACGACTTCTACGCCTATGCGCTCGGGCGTTGGCTGCGCGATCATCCGATCCCGGCCGACAAGGTGGGCGCAGGCTACAATTACGACCTACCCGACGAAATCCTGGAGCAGGTGCGCCGGATCGTGGAGGAAGCCGCCGCCAAGCCGGCCGACGCGACCGCGCGCAAGGTCGGCGACGCCTATGCCGCCTGGATGGACGAAGCCGGCATCGAGGCGCGCGGGACCGCCCCGCTCAAGCCTTGGCTCGCCCGCATCGACGCGGTCCGAACGCGGCCCGAGCTCGTCCAGCTGATGATGCGGCCCAGCTACCCGTCGCCGGTCTATCTCGGTATCGGCACCGACCAGGACGATCCGACCCGCTACACCGCGACGGCGGGGCAGGCCCGACTGGGGCTGCCCACGCGCGACTATTACCTGCTGACGGGCGAGAAGTACGATCAGGTCCGCCGGGCCTATCGCGACTACCTGATCCGTATCCAGACGCTGGCCGGCGTGCCCGACGCGGCGGCGAAGGCGGACCGCATCATCGCGCTCGAGACCCGGCTGGCGCAGGACCAGTGGACGCCGGAGCGCCGCCGCGATCCCGTCGCGACCCACAATCCGATGACGCGCGCGCAGCTGATGAAGCTCGCGCCCGAATTCGATTGGGACCGGACGCTCGCCGCGATCGGGCTCGCCTCCGCGCGGACCGTCGACGTGGCGGAGACGACCGCCGTCGCCGCGGCGGGCAAGCGGCTGGCGGACGTGCCGCTGTCGACCTGGAAGGAGTGGATGACGGCCCGCTTCATCTCGAACGCCGCGCCGTTCCTGCCCAAGGCCTTCGACCAGGCCAATTTCGACTTCTACTCCAAGACGCTGCGCGGCGTTCCCGAGCAGCGGGCGCGGTGGAAGCGTGGCATGGCGATCATCGACGGCGCGCTGGGCGAGGCGGTGGGCGCGATCTATGTCCAGCGCCACTGGTCGCCCGCCACCCAGGCCAAGGCGGACGAGCTCGTCTCCGATATGCGCGCCGCGTACAAGGACAAGATCGAGGCCGCGGCCTGGATGGACGCTGCGACGCGCCGGGCCGCCCTTGCCAAGCTCGCCACCTTCGACCCGAAGGTCGGCCATCCGAAGAAGTGGATCGACTATTCGACGCTGACGGTCAGCCGGACCGATCCGCTCGCCAACAACATCGCCGCGGAGGAATTCCAGTGGCGGCTCCAGCTCGAGCGCTTCCCCAAGCCCGTTGATCGCGGGCTGTGGTACATGACGCCGCAGACGGTGAACGCGTATTACGATCCGACGCTGAACCAGATCGTGCTGCCGGCGGCGATCCTGCAGCCGCCCTTCTTCGACGCGAACGCCGACCCGGCGGTCAACTATGCGGAGACCGGCGCGACGACGATCGGGCATGAGCTCGGCCACGGCTTCGACGACCAGGGCCGGCAATATGACGAGAAGGGCCGCCTGCGCGACTGGTGGAGCAAGGGCACCGCGGCCAAGTACAACGTCCAGGCGGACCGGCTGGCGAGGCAGTTCGACCAGTACGAGCCGATCCCGGGCGTCAAGATCAAGGGCCGGCTGACGCTGGGCGAGAACCTGGCCGACCTGGGCGGGCTGGAGACGGCGTACACCGCCTATCGCCGCTATGTCGCGCGCAATGGCGAACCGCCGGTGCTGAACGGCATGACGGGCGACCAGCGCTTCTTCCTCGCCTATGCCCATGCCTGGCAGGGCAAGCGCCGCGAGGATGCGGTGCGCGAGCAGCTGCTGTCCGACCCGCACTCGCCCGACAAGTACCGGGTGAACGGCATCGTCCGGAACTTCGGTCCTTGGTACGACGCTTTCGAGGTCAAGCCCGGCGACGCGATGTACCTGCCGCCGAGCGAGCGGGTCAGCGTCTGGGGGTAGGCGACCCGCCTGCCCCGCGATTAGGCAGGTCGACCCCGTTCTGCTTACGAAATGATCGGCCCGTGCTGCATTGCAGCACGGCGCCTCTGCTGCGCGCGTTTGGCACGCTGGTTGCGAGGTCGTCTCCGGCAAGAGGGGGCGGGCATGAAGCTGGTCATCGCGGTCATCAAACCGTTCAAGCTCGAAGAGGTGCGCGAGGCGCTGATCGGCCTCGGCGTCGCGGGCATGACCGTGAGCGAGGTCAAGGGCTTCGGCCGGCAGAAGGGCCAGACCGAGATCTACCGCGGCGCTGAGTACGCCACCAACATGGTGCCCAAGGTGAAGCTGGAGATCGTCTGCGACGACGATCTCGCCGACCGGGTCGTGGAAGCGATCGGCCATGCGGCGAACACCGGCGCGATCGGCGACGGCAAGATCTTCGTACTCGATGTGGGTCACGCCGTGCGCATCCGCACGGGAGAGACCGATACGGCTGCGCTGTGAGGGGGACAGGCATGAACCGAAGCACAATCACGAGGACCGCGGCGGCTCTCGCCGTGCTGCTGTGCGCCGCACCCGTGCTCGCCCAGACGGGCGGGCCGGTCCGTGCGCCCGACGCGGCGGCGATGGCGACGATGTCGAACAAGGGCGACACCGCCTGGATGCTGGTGTCGTCGGCGCTGGTTCTGATGATGTCGGTGCCGGGGCTCGCGCTGTTCTATGGGGGTCTGGTCCGGACCAAGAACATGCTGAGCGTGCTCATGCAGGTGTTCATGATCGTCTCGGTCGCGAGCCTGGTCTGGGTGACCTATGGGTACAGCCTGGCGTTCACGAGCGGGAACAGCTTCATCGGCGGGCTGTCCAAGGCTTTTCTATCGGGCGTGAGCGGTTCGACCTACGCCGCCACCTTCTCCAACAACGTCTATATTCCTGAGTACGCGTTCATCTGCTTCCAGATGACCTTCGCCTGCATCACGCCGGCATTGATCGTCGGGGCGTTCGCGGAGCGGGTGAAGTTCACGCCGTTGATGCTGTTCGTGGTCGCGTGGCTGACGCTGGTCTATTTCCCGGTGGCGCACATGGTCTGGTACTGGGCCGGCCCCGACTTCCTGCCCGACACGCCAACGGACACGGGCCTGCTCTACGGCTGGGGCGCGCTGGATTTCGCGGGCGGGACGGTGGTCCACATCACTGCGGGCATCGCCGGGCTGGTCGGCTGCGTGATCATCGGCAAGCGGCGGGGTTACAAGGCGGAGCCGATGCCGCCGCACTCGCTGACAATGACGATGATCGGCGCTTCGCTCCTCTGGGTGGGCTGGTTCGGCTTCAACGCGGGATCGAACCTGGAGGCGAACGGTGTGACGGCGGTGGCCTTCATCAACACGTTCGTCGCCACCGCCGCCGCGGCGGTCGCCTGGGCGGTGATCGAGCAGATGGTGCACGGCAAGCCGTCGTTGCTGGGCGCGGTCTCCGGCGCGGTGGCCGGGCTGGTCGCGATCACGCCGGCGTCGGGCTTCGGCGCGCCGATGACGTCCATCCTGCTCGGCTTCGCGGCCTCCGCCCTGTGCTTCTGGTTCGTGACGACGGTCAAGAACCGGCTCGGCTATGACGACACGCTGGATGTGTTCGGCATCCACTGCGTGGGCGGCATCCTGGGCGCGATCGGAACGGCGATCGTCGCTGATCCCGCACTCGGGGGGCAGGGCTGGTTCGACTATACGAAGTTCCCGGCGGTGCCGGGCGCGTACGATATGGCCACGCAGCTGGTGACGCAGACCAAGGCGGTGCTGGTGACGCTGGCGCTCTCCGGCGGCGTGTCCGCGGTGCTGTTCTTCCTGCTCAACGCCACCTTGGGCCTGCGGCCGTCGGCGGACGTCGAGGCGGAAGGGCTCGATCTCAACGAGCATGGCGAGCGGGCGTACAATTATTGACGAGCTTGGGCGGCGGACTCCTCTCCCCGCCGCCCAGACGAGGTTCCTCCTGCGGACGACCTGGCCCCGGCAGCGATGTCGGGGCCTTCTTTTCGCGAAGCCTACTCGGCCGGCAGCACGGCTCCGCGCCGCTCCCGTTCCCGCCACTTCGCCCGGATGCTCTCGCTCGTCTCGCGGCTGCCGTCGTGGCTCCAGCCGGGCGGACGCCACATATAGTCGAGCTTGTGCCCCCAGGGCGCCCGCCAGACGTCACGGCCAATGCCGACCCATTCGTGGAAGGCCGACCAGAAAAGGTTGAAGGTGCCGATGTCCTTCACCAGGCCATAGCGCGGCGGCTCCTCGTCGCGCTCTGGCTCGAAGGTGCCGAACAGCTTGTCCCACACGATGAACACCCCCGCGTAATTGCGGTCGAGATAGCGCGCGTTGGTGGCGTGGTGGACGCGGTGGTGAGAGGGGGTGTTCATCACCGCCTCGAACCAGCGCGGCATTCGCCCGATCGCCTCCGTGTGGATCCAGAATTGGTAGACGAGGTTCAGCCCGCCCACGAACGCCACCATCGCGGGTGGGAAGCCGATTAGGAAGAGCGGCAGCTTGATGAGGAAGGTCAGGCCGAAGAAGCCGGTCCAGGTCTGCCGGAGCGCGGTCGACAGATTGTAGTGCTGCGAGCTGTGGTGGACGACATGCGCCGCCCAGGCCCAGCGCACCCGATGGCCGGCGCGATGGACCCAGTAATAGGCGAGGTCGTCGAGCACGAAGGCGAGCGCGAACGCCCACCAAGTGTAGCCGATCTCGAACAGCCGGAATTGGTAGACCCAAAGCGCGACGGCAAGGAACAGGCCGCCGGTGAGAATGCCCGCCACCGTGCTGCCGAGGCCCAGCGCCAGGCTGGTCAGCGTGTCGCGGGGGCAATAGCGCGAACGGTCGCGCGCGCGGGCGACCAGCATTTCGGCCAGCACCAGCAGCACGAAGCCGGGTACGGCATAGTCGACGGGGTTCGGCAGCGCGTCCAAGCCTGCCCACTTACACCAGTGTCAGCTACCCTGCCAGCCGGCGGAGGTCGATCGCGTCGACGCCGGCGAGGCGGACGGGGCCGAACAGGCGTTCGCCGGTCTCCACAACCGCGCCCTGCGGGGTGGGGCGCACCGCCGCCCACTTCACCTCGCGCACCGCTGGACGCGCGCCGTGGCGCTTGATCGCCGCGAGGCGGCCGTCCTCGCCGACCGCCAGCGCGCCCGCGCCGTCCGCGCCGAGGACCACGTCGCGGGCGACAAAGCCGGCGAGCGCGGCCTCCGCGGCGGCAGCCGCCTCCTCCGGATCCTTGAGCGTCCCCTCACGCCCGAGCTTCAGCGCCCAGGCGAGCGCGGCGAGCACCAGGATGGCGAGGAGCGAACCGCCGAGCTGGAGCGCCATCAGCGGCGGTTCCGGGCGGCGGAGGTGTTGATGAACGGGAAGGTAACGCGATCCATGATCGCGCGCGCCTGCCCTGCGGACGAACGCGATTCAAGGGCGTTCTGTCGCCCGGCGCGACGCGACCGGGCGGCGAACGATCAGGCGAAGGCCACCTTGGTCGAGCGGCGGCGCATCGTGCCGCCGACCAGGCCGAAGCCCGCGATCATCATCGCCCAGGTCGCCGGCTCAGGTACCGCCGCCGTCGCCTGCGCCAGCGTTAGGTCATCGACGGACGGCCAGACGAAACCCCCGATCGGCTGGGTCGGCGCTACGGAAAGCGACGTGATCGTGCCAGTCGAGGTGAAGCCGCGGAAGCTGGTTGTCGTCGGGTTCAGGACAACCTCGACGATGCTCCCCATGTTGTCCGTCACGGTGAGCGTGATGCTCGATGCCGAGGTCGGAGCGCCGCTGATGTTCGAGGCGAAGAAGAAGCCGCCAATCGCGGATACGCCACCCGTGAACCCCGAAAAGCCCATGATGTCGGTCGCGGTGTTCGTCGACATGAAGACGTTTCCGGCATTGCTGCCCGGGAACAGGCCGTTGGCCGCCGTGACCTGGTATCCGTAGCTGCCCACCGTGCGGGCCAGCGGGGACGTATAGAGCTGCTGGCTCAAGTCGTTGAAGGTGTCTGTCTGAGCCGCGGTGGTCGCACCGTTGAACCCGGCCTGCGTCGTAAATACCGAAATCGCGGCATTCGCCGTGCCTGCCAAGGTCGCCGCAAAAATGGCCGCAGCCGCCCTGCTCATATTGCGCATCATCGCCCCCTTTTCGTCCCGGCGGGGGCTACAGCACTCCCGCCGTTTCGTTGTCCGCCTGTATCGAACTAACGTCGAGCGTGACGGCCAGAGGTGTCCTAAACCGGCACACCTCGTCAGTCCCCCGTTGCGAGCGCGTCTAGGGTGGGCCGGATGCCGCTGAGGTCGTAGCCGGCCGCCTCCGCTTGGGTGACGAGGACATGCGGTGCGCGGCCCGACTTGGCGGCGGCGAGCGCCCAGAGATGGGCCGAGCGCGTGCCCGAGCGGCAGAAGGCGAGCACCGGCCCGTCCGCCGCCGCGAGCGCGGCCGCCATCGCGTCCAATTGCGGGTGGCTGAAGCCGGCATGCGTCACGGGGATGGCGGTGTAGGCGAGCCCGGCCGCCTCCGCCGCGGAGCGGACCGCGTCGCCGGACGGCTGCCCCGCTTCCTCCTCGTCCGGCCGGTTGTTGACCACCGCGACATAGCCCGCAGCCCTGACGGCGGGCAGGTCCTCGGGCGCGATCTGGGGCGCGACGGCGAAACGGTCGTTCAGCGGGCGGATGGTCAGCATGGCCCCATCCTAGCCGGGAACGCGGCGCGGCGGAACGGGACGGCGTGCAACCCGAGCGCGATATCATAGGTTGTCACGGGCATGGAACGATGGGCCCGGCTGCTGCTGCCGCTCGCCGCGCTGACCGGCTGTGGGGACCTGCCGCGCGATATCGAGGGCACGTCCGAGCAGGTCGCCAGGACTCGGGTGATCCGGGTGGGCGTGACCGGTATCGCGGCGCGCGCGAGCGAAGCCCAGGCGCTCGTCACCTCACTGGAGCGGGCCACGGGTGCGCGGGCGCATGTGACACGGGGAGAGGCGGAGCCGCTGCTGCAGGCGCTGGAGCGCGGCGAGCTGGACCTAGCGCTCGCCTGGTTCGACGCGAAGACGCCCTGGGCGAAGCGGGTCGCCCCTGCGCCGGCGCTGGCGGAGCGTGGCGAGCTGCGGCTGCGCGCCATGCTCCGCAACGGCGAGAACCGCTGGACCTCGCTGGTCGAGCGCGCCAGCCGCGATCTCGGCTCATGACGGACGCCGCGATCGATGCGCTGCCGCCGGTCCAGCGCGAGGCGTTCGAGCGCGCCGTCCGGCTGAACTGGTGGCAGATCGGTTGGGTAGCGAGCATCGTCGTCGTGATGGGCCTGGCGATGGGCGGCAGCCAGGCGATGAAGACGGCGTGGGTCGAGGATCTGCTCGCCTTCGTGCCGCCGATCGCGTTCCTGATCGGGGCGCGGCTGGAGCGGCGGGCGCCGTCTGCCGCCTTCCCGTTCGGGTTCGGGCGGGTCAACGGGCTCGGCTTCTTCGTATCGGCGGCGGCGCTGTTCACGGTTGGCGGGCTGCTGCTGCTCGAAGCGGGACGTACGCTGCTGGCGCAGGAGCATGCGACGGTCGGCTCGGTCCGGGTGCTCGGGCGCGATGTGTGGCTCGGCTGGCTCATGGTGGCGGCGCAGGCCTATGCCGCGATCCCGCCGCTCATCATCGGGCGCAAACTGCTGCCGCTCGCACGCATGCTCAACGACAAGCTGCTCCACACCAACGCGCTGATGAGCAAGGCGGACTGGATGACCGGCCTGGCCGGCATGGGCGGGGTGATCGGGCTGGGCATGGGCTGGTGGTGGGCGGATGCGCTGGCGGCCGCGATCATCTCGGTCGACATCCTCCACGACGGCGCCAATTCGCTCCGCGCGGCGACCGCCGAGCTGGTGGACGGCGCGCCGCGCAAGCTGGATGACGCCGAGCTGTCCGACGAAGCCAACGCGCTCCACCGCGAGCTCGACCGGCGCTTCCCCGGCGCGCGAGTGCGGCTGCGCGAAACGGGGCGGCTGATCCGGGCCGAGGTGATCGGCCCGCTCCCCGCCGAAGCGCCGGACCGAGCCTCGTTATGGCCGGGGGATCCGGACCAGGCCTGGCGCTTCGCCCAGCTCAGCTTCACGCCCGAACGGCGCTGAGCCCGTTCAGAAGCGCGCGAAGATGTTGGCCGCGAGCACGTGGTTCACCCGGTCGGGCCCGAGGCGGAAGATCGTCTGGCTCATGTAGCCGGGTTCGACGGTGATCCCCTTTGCGGCCGGCAGGACGACGCCGATGAAGGTGCGCACCTGATCCGTGCCAGGGTGCTGGTCCCAGGCGGTCGTGTTCAGGCCCACAAAGGTCTCGTTCCACACCAACGCGCGCGCCGGTCCTGCTCCCGGCAGCGGGAGCTGCGCGCGGAGCTGCTGGCGCAGTCGCCAGCCGACGCCGTCCGCGTCGGGGCGGAACCGCTGCTCCAACCGAGTGCGGCCGCTCAGCAGCAGTCCGCCCGCATGGTCGCGGGCAAAGGTGTAGGCGACCTGATACCAGAGCCGGTGTTCGTCGTTCGCCTCGATGCCGGCGAAGCGGGTGCGGACATAGACATAGCCGCCCGAGGCCGACCAGCCGCGCGGCAGCCGGTAGGTGAGGCTGGGACGCAGCAAGAGCTGCCCCACCCGCGACGGGCCATCCGTATAGCGGCTATGCGCCTCCAGGGTGAGGTCGAGCGGGCCGGCCAGCGTGCGCGTCGCGGTGATCGAGCTCCAGACCTGCGGGTCGTGATCCGCGCCCTGGGCCGCCGCGGGTGCGTGAAGGCTGGCGAGTGCTCCCGCCAAGACAAACCCGCCGCGGCGCGAGGCCGCGGCGGGTCGCAGGGAACCGGTCAGGAGGGTCAGACGCCCACGCGCCCGGAGTCGCCCGCGAGGAAGTCGCCGTGCCGGAGGTCGAAGCGGTCGGCCTCCATCACCTTGGTCCAGGCTTTTACGAAGTCGCGAACGAACTTCTCCTCGTGCCCGCGTTCGGCATAGACCTCGGCGGTGGCGCGGAGCTGCGAGTTGGAGCCGAAGATCAGGTCGGTGCGCGTGGCCCGCCACTTCTCGGTCCGCCCGCCGCGGGTGTAGCCGATGAACTCCTCATCGCTCGCCGTGTCGACCAGATTCCAGAAGGTGTCGTTGTCGAGCAGGTTCACGAAGAAGTCGTTGGTCAGCTGCCCCTTGCGGTTGGTCAGCACGCCTTCCGGCTTGTCGCCATGGTTCGCGCCGAGCACCCGGAGGCCGCCGAGCAGCACGGTCATCTCGGGCGCGGACAGGCCGAGCAGCGAGGCCCTGTCTAGCAGCAGCTCCTCCGTCTTCACCGACTGGCGCGTCTTGAGCCAGTTGCGGAAGCCGTCGGCCTGCGGCTCCATCCAGCGGAAGCTTTCCTCGTCGGTCAGCTCCTGCGTGGCGTCGCCGCGCCCGGTCGAGACCGGCACCTTCACGTCGAAGCCGGCGTCCTTGGCCGCCTTCTCGACCGCCGCCGCGCCGCCCAGCACGATCGCGTCGGCGAGACTAATGGCCCCACGCAGCTCGTTCAGCTTGGCGAGCACGACCGCGAGCTGCTCCGGCTCGTTGACCGGCCAGTCCTTCTGGGGCGCGAGCGCGATGCGCGCGCCGTTCGCGCCGCCGCGATGGTCGGACTTGCGATAGGTCGAGGCGGACGCCCAGGCGGTCTTGACCAGCTGGCTGACGGTCAGGCCGCTCGCCAGCACCTTTTCCTTGAACGCAGCCACGTCTGCGGCGGAGATCGGCGTGCCGGCGGGGACCGGGTCCTGCCAGATCAGCTCCTCCTCCGGCACCTCCGGCCCGAGCAGCCGGACCTTGGGCCCCATGTCGCGGTGGGTCAGCTTGAACCAGGCGCGTGCGAACGCGTCGTCGAGCGCCGCCTGGTCGCGGTGGAACCGCTCGGAGATCTCGCGGAACTCCGGATCCATCTTGAGCGCCATGTCGGCGGTCGTCATGATGGTCGGCACGCGCTTCGACGGATCGCGCGCGTCGGGTGCGAGATCCTCGGGATCGGGGTTGACCGGCGTCCACATCTTCGCGCCTGCCGGGCTCTCGGTCAGCTCATAGTCGTACTTGAAGAGCAGCCGGAAATAGTCGCCGCTCCACTTGGTCGGGTTGTTCGACCAAGACCCCTCGATGCCGCTCGTCGTGATGTGGCCCTTGCCGATTTCTTCGCTGTCCGTCAGCCAGCCCAGGCCCTGCATATGGATCGCCTCCGACGCCGGGTCCTTGCCGAAGGTCTCGCCGGGCTTGGCGCCGTGCGCCTTGCCGAAGGCGTGCCCGCCGGCGGTCAGCGCGACCGTCTCTTCCGAGTTCATCGCCATGCGGCTGAAGGTCGCCCGCATGTCGCGCGCCGACTGCAGCGGGTCGGGGTTGCCGCCGGGCCCTTCCGGATTGACGTAGATGAGGCCCATCTGGATCGCGGCGAGCGGCCCCTCCAGCTCGTGCACGTCCTCCTCGGGAACGATGCGGGTCTTGACGCCCTGGTTCACCCAGAGCTCCTCGGCGCCCCAGAAGGTATCGCCTTCGGATTGATAGACGTCCTTGCGGCCGCCGCCGAAACCGAACGTCGGCCCGCCCATGCTCTCGATCGCGACGTTTCCGGCGAGGATGAAGAGGTCGGCCCAGCTGATGTGCTTGCCGTACTTCTGCTTGATCGGCCACAGCAGGCGACGGGCTTTGTCGAGATTGCCGTTGTCGGGCCAGGAGTTGAGCGGCTCGAAGCGCTGCTGCCCCGACGACGCGCCGCCGCGGCCGTCGGTGACGCGATAGGTGCCTGCCGCATGCCAGGCCATGCGGATCATGAACGGCCCGTAGTGGCCGTAGTCCGCAGGCCACCATTCCTTGCTGTCGGTCATCAGCGCGAGGAGGTCGGCCTTCAGCGCGTGGTAATCGAGCTTCTTGAACGCCTCGGCATAGTCGAAGTCCGCGCCCATCGGGTCGGGCGAGACGCCATGCTGGTGGAGCATGTCGACGGGCAGCGCCTCGGGCCACCAATCCTTGTTGGTGCGGCCCAGCAGGCTGCGGGGCGAGGCGTCTTTAGGCTGGCCGAAGGGGCAACCGGAGGTGATGGCGTCCATGGCGGGCTCTCCTGTGCGGAAGGGATTGCGAGGGCCATGGACCTCCACCACAAATCGGTCCAACAAGTTAAGCCTATTTCTGTAATCGGATCATTCGATGACTGCTTTGCCGTCTCTTCGCCAGCTCTCCTACCTGCTCGCTTTGCACGAGCACGGCCATTTCGGCCGCGCGGCGGCGGCGTGTTTCGTGACCCAATCGACGCTGTCGGTGGGCATCGCGGAGTTGGAGCGGCTGCTGGGCGCGACGCTGGTGGAGCGCACCAAGCGCTCGGTGCGGTTCACGCCGGTCGGCGAGGAGGTGGCGGCGCGCGCGCGCGGGCTGGTGCGCGCGGCGGAGGACCTGACCGCGGTGGCGCAGGGCCAGCGCGAGCCGCTCGTCGGTGGGCTGAGGCTGGCCGCGATCCCGACGGTCGCGCCCTTCCTGCTGCCGGCCATGCTGCCGGCGGTCGCGAGCGCTTGGCCGCGGCTGGAGCTGACGGTGCGGGAGATGCTGACGGGACAGGCGTGCGACGCGCTGGCGCGCGGCAGCCTCGACTGCGTGCTGCTCGCGCTGCCGGTCGAGTGCGGTGCAGTGGAGACGGTGACGGTCCTGACCGACCGCCTCCTGCTGGCGAGCGCCGCCGGCGGAGCGGACCAGGCGCTGAGCCTGGACGAACTCGACGCGCGGCGCCTGCTCCTGCTGGAGGACGGGCATTGCCTGAGAGATCATGCGCTGGCCGCCTGCGACCTCAGGGAGGAGGCGGAGGCGCCGCTGGTCGCCTCGACGCTCCATACGCTGGTGCGGCTGGTCGATGCGGGGTTGGGGTTCACCCTGTTGCCGGAGATGGCGGTGGGGGCCGGAATGCTCGACGGCACCCGCGTGCGCGCCCGGCCGGTCGAGGGCGTGGCGGCCGAGCGCGCGGTGGCGCTCGCCTGGCGCGCGGGGCACGCGCGCGGGGCGGAGTTCCGGCTGCTGGGCGAGACGATCCGCCGCGCCGTCGCGCTGGACGGCGAAGGCGTGGGCGTTAGGGTCCAGGCGGCATGATCGCGACCGCATGGGACTTCGACTCGGCCGTCCGGGGCTACCGCTGGAACGCCACCACGCCCCAGCGCGCGACGGTGCTGCTCGCCCATGGCTTCGGCGAATATGCCGGGCGGTATGTGGGGCATTATTGCCAGCTCATCCCCGCGCTGACCGGGGCAGGCGTGGCGGTCCATGCCTTCGACCTGCCCGGACATGGCGGCTCGCCAGGGCGGCGCGGCGTGGTCGATGTGAGCCAGGCGGTCGATCTGCACCTCCGCGCCCGCCGCAAGCTCGCCGGATCGGGGCCGCTGTTCCTGCTGGGGCATTCGCTGGGCGGGCTGGTCACGGCGGCGAGCGTGGCGCGGGACGGAGCAGGGGTCGCCGGGGTGGTGCTGAGCGCGCCGGCGCTGCTGATCGAGGCGCCCGCGCTCCTGAAGCTGGTCGGCCGCGCGCTGGCGCGGGTCGCGCCCGCCGCGGGGATCCGGCCGCCGCTCGATCCGGCCGGCATCTCGCGCATCGCCGCCGAGGTCGAGGCGTATCGCGCCGATCCGCAGGTCTATCGCGGGAAGCTGCCCGCCTTGACCGGCGCGAGCGCGCTGGCGGCGGCGGAGGATGGCTGGCGGCGCTACGCCGGCTGGACTGCGCCCGTGCTGGTGCTGCACGGGTCGGCCGACAGCTTCACCGACCCGCGCGGGAGCGAGCGGTTCATGGCCACCGTCCCCGCCGAGGACAAGCGGCTGGAGCGTTTCGCGGACGGGCGGCACGAGCTGCTGAACGACCTGGAGCGCGACCGCGCCAAGACGTTGGTCTTGGACTGGATCGGCGCGCGGCTGGCCTGAGCGGGCCTGTCATCTTCACCTTTCGGCAAGGTTCTCGGGCTAGCGTCAGGCGTTGATCCCCGGGAGAGCGTCATGTCGGCCTTGCGTCACGAAGATCTGGACGACCGCCGCGAACCGCGCTGGGCGCTCCGCCTGCCCGTCACGGTGCGCACGCCCGACCTGGACAAGCGACCCGCGATCCTGATCGAGCTGTCGACGCTGGGTTGCCGGCTGGAGATCGCCACCATGAGCGCGTCCGGGACGATGTTCCTGGTCTCGCTGCCCGGCTTGGCCCCGCGTGCCGCCCGGCTCGCCTGGAACGACGGCATGCGCTGCGGCTTCCAGTTCGAAGCGCCGCTGCACATCGCGGTCGTCGACCACCTGGTGCGGACCAACCCGGCCTAGGCTTCGAGCTCCACGTCCCAGTACAGCCAGTCGTGCCAGGTGTCGTGGAGGTAGTTGGGCGGGAAGCTGCGCCCATGCTCCTGCAGCTGCCATGAGGTCGGCCGGATCGGCTCCAGATGCAGCGGCATCCGGGCCTGGCGGGGGGTGCGCCCGCCCTTCTTCAGATTGCACGGCGCGCAGGCGGTGACCACGTTCTCCCACGTCGTCCGTCCGCCCTGCGCGCGCGGCACGACATGGTCGAAGGTCAGGTCGCGCGGGTGGCCGCAATATTGGCAGGCGAAGCGGTCGCGCAGGAACAGGTTGAACCGCGTGAAGGCCGGGAACTGCGACGGCTTCACGAACTGCCTGAGCGCGATGACGGAGGGCAGCTTCAACGCCAGGCTGGCGCTGTGCACCTCCCGCTCATAGGTGGCGACCACGTCCACCCGCTCCAGGAACATCGCCTTGACCGCGGTCTGCCAGGGCCAGAGGCTGAGCGGATAATAGGAAAGCGGCGTATAGTCGGCGTTGAGCACGAGCGCGGGGCAGCTGTCGGGATGGCGGATGAGGTCGGGGTGGAACACTTCGCCTCCCTGCTCTTACGCGGCCCCGCGACTAGGGCCGGAGCATGACGGACGCATGACAGCACAGCCGACGAATCCTGGTCAAGCATGCAGGTTGTGACCCGCTTCGCGCCCTCGCCGACGGGGCGGCTGCACTGGGGGCATGGCTATTCGGCCGTACGCGCGTTCGATCTGGCGCGCGCGGCGGGCGGCCGCTTCCTGCTCAGGATCGAGGACATCGATAGCGCCCGCAGCCGACCGGAGCATGTCGCGGCGATCCTGGCCGACCTCGCCTGGCTGGGACTGGAGTGGGAGGGGCCGGTGTTCCAGTCGCAGCGGCTGGACCTCTACGCGGCGGCGCTGGAGCGGCTGAAGGCGCGAGGGCTGGTCTATCCCTGCTTCTGCACGCGCGCGGAAATCGCGGCGGCCAGTGCGTCGGCGCCGCACGGGGTGGAGCCGGTCTATCCGGGGACGTGCCGGGGGCTGCGCGACCCCGACCTGTCGCGGTCGCATTGCTGGCGGCTGGACGTGGGACGGTCCTTAGACTCCGTCATGCCGGCCCTGTGCCGGCATCCACCGTCGAGCTTGGTCGACCTTCGCTGGCAGGAGCAGAAAAGTTCGGGCCAGGAGGATGGGTGGATGCCGGCACAAGGCCGGCATGACGGACTATGTTGGCACGACGCCGTCGCGGGCTGGGTGCGCGCAGCACCGGCGCGGCATGGCGACGTGATCCTGGCGCGCAAGGATGCGCCCGCCTCCTATCACCTCGCGGTCACGGTGGACGACGCGGCGCAGGGCGTGACGGACGTGGTGCGGGGGGTGGACCTGTTCGCGGCGACGGACGTGCATCGCCTGCTGCAGGCGCTGCTCGACCTGCCGACACCACGCTATCACCATCATCCGCTCCTGACCGGACCCGACGGCGCCCGGCTGGCGAAGCGGCACGGCGCGCCGACCCTGGAAGCGATGCGGGTGGCCGGCGCCCACGGCCGTGACGTAGCAAATAGGTTACGTTCGGGCGTGCTGCCCACTGGTTTCGGGCGGACCGGAACCTAGATAGCGGAGCATGAACACCTTCCTCGTCATCCTGCTCGTGGCCGCGATGATCGCGACTCTGGTCGCCCTGGTGCGCGGCATCGTCACGTTCCTGCAGGAGTCGAGCGAACGGGTGAAATCGGGGGAGGGGCCGACCACGGCGCAGCTCAAGTCCAATCGGATGATGCAGCAGCGCGTGTTCTTCCAGGCGCTCGCGATCCTGATCGTGGTGGTGATCCTCTTCGCGGCCGGCAGGACGTGATCTGAAGCGCGGACGGCGCTAAGCGTCCGCGCATGGTCAAGCTGAACAGGATCTACACGCGCACCGGTGACGATGGTGACGCCGGACTGGTCGACGGGTCGCGGCTGTCCAAGGCCGATGCGCGCTTCCATGCGATCGGCGATGTGGACGAGGCGAACTCCGCGATCGGTGTCGCGATCGCGGCTCTCGATCGGGGCGAACTCGCCGGGGCGCTGACCGGCATTCAGAACGACCTGTTCGATCTGGGCGCCGACCTCGCCACCCCCGGCGACGACTTCACGCCGGGCGAGATGACGCTCCGGATCGTGCCCGCGCAGGTCGAACGGTTGGAGCGGCTGATCGACGGGCTCAACGACGGCTTGCCCCCGCTCACCAGCTTCATCCTGCCGGGCGGGGACGCGGCGGCGGCGTCGCTGCACCTTGCGCGGGCGATCGTCCGGCGCGCCGAGCGAAGCGTCGTGGCGATGGGAGCGGACGCGAACCCTGCCGCGCGCGCCTATCTCAACCGCCTGTCGGATTACCTGTTCGTGGCGGCGCGGTGGCGGAACGGGCCGGGGGGCGATATCCTCTGGCGTCCCGGCGCGAGCCGCTGAACCGATCGGGGAGAAGATGATGAGGACGTTGCTGGCCGCGATGCTGATCGCGGCGGGACCCGCGGCCGCGCAGACGCCGCAGCCCGACTACCCCAAGCGGGTTCTCGCGCCCGGCGGAGAGGTGGTGCTCCCCAGCGCAGGCTCGCAGCGCGCCTATGACGAGTTCCACTATGCGCCCGCGCGCCGCGCTGGCGATTACCTCTACGTCTCGGGCGTGGTGATCGGCCGCGCGCCGGGCGAGGGCAACGACGACGCGGCTTTTCGCGCGCAGGTCCGCCGCGGCTTCCAGACCCTGCAGCGTATCCTCCAGGCCTCGGGCGCGCGATTCGAGGACGTGGTGATGGTGAACAGCTTCCACGTCTGGAACGGGCCCGACTATCCCGGCGACCCGATGAAGCAGTATCGCGTCTTCGACGAGGTCAGGAGCGAGTTCATCAAGGCGCCGTACCCTGCCGCGACCGCGGTCGGCACCACGGGCCTGCTCGCGCCGGGCGGCATCGTGGAGGTTCAGCTGATCGCCTACCTGCCCCAGTAACGTTAGGAACAAGTCATTCAGATCATCGGAGTTATCGGCGCCGGGCAGATGGGCGCGGGAATCGCCCAGGTCGCGGCCCAGGCGGGCTATCGCGTGTTGCTGTCCGACGTCGACCGGGCGCGGGCTGAGGCGGGACGGGACGGCATCGCGCGCCAGCTCGACCGGCTCGTGGCCAAGGAGAAGCTGTCGGCCGAGGCACGCGACGCGGCGGTGGCTCTGATCGAGCCGGTGGACGGTCCGGCGGCGATGGACGGCTGCGAGCTGGTGATCGAGGCGGCGACCGAGCGCGAGGAGATCAAGCGTCGCATCTTCGCCGATGTGGGCGCGGTGCTGGGCGGCGACGCGATCCTGGCGACCAACACCTCGTCCATTCCCATCACCCGGCTGGCGCAGGCTGCGCCGGATCCGGCCCGCTTCATCGGCGTCCACTTCTTCAACCCCGTGCCGGTCATGGGGCTGATCGAACTGATCCGCGGACTCGCCACGGCGGAGGCGACCGTGGCGGCGGTGGAGCGCTTCGCCCAGCGCCTCGGTAAGCGGGTCGTCCACGCGCAGGACGCGCCAGGCTTCATCGTCAACCGCGTGCTGATGCCGATGCTGAACGAGGCGTGCTTCGCGCTCGGCGAGGGCGTCGCGACGATCCCCGACATCGACGCGGCGTGCCAGCTCGGCCTCAACCACCCGATGGGGCCCCTGGCGCTCGCCGACTTCATCGGGCTCGATACCTGCCTGGAGATCACGCGCGTCCTCCACCAAGGCACGGGCGATCCGAAGTTCCGGCCCGCGCCGCTGCTGGTGAAGTATGTCGAGGCGGGCTGGTTCGGCCGGAAGACCAGGCGCGGCTTCTATGACTATTCGGGGCCGGAGCCGGTTCCGACCCGGTAACCTGGCGCACCGCGGGGCGATAAAGCGTCCCGGCGGCGTTGATCGTTGCGCAGGCTTTCCAATCTGCCGCGACGGCGGGCGTGCCCCGCCGATCAGATCAGGAGATCCTATGCGGAACGCTCTTCTCACATCGGCGGCGGCGCTGGCCGTCCTGTCCTTCGCCCCTGCCGCCCAGGCGCAGCATCATGCGGGCCACCCGGCCGCAACGCCGGCGAAGACCATCGTCGAGACCGCAGTCGCGACCCCGGACCTGTCGACGCTCGTCGCGGCCGTGAAGGCGGCGGGGCTGGTCGATACGCTGTCCGGCGCCGGTCCTTTCACCGTCTTCGCGCCGACCAACGCCGCCTTCGCCAAGCTGCCGGCGGGCACCGTCGACACGCTGGTCAAGCCCGAGAACAAGGCGCAGTTGACGACCGTTCTGACCTACCACGTCGTGCCGGGCACAGTGCTCGCGTCCGACATCGCCGCCAAGGTCAAGGCGTCGGGCGGCACCGCGACCTACACCACCGTCCAGGGCGGCACGCTCCGCTTTGCCAAGTCGGGCGACGGCTATGTCGTCACCGACGCCAAGGGCGGCACCGCGCGGATCGCGGCGGCCGACCTGAAGCAGTCGAACGGCGTCGCTCACGTCATCGACACGGTGCTGATGCCCTGACCCATTCGCCCGGCCGTCGCCCAAGTGGCGCGGCCGGGCTCTAGCCGATCAGAAGTCCGGCGAGCGCGGCCGAGAGGAGGTTGGCAAGGCTGCCCGCCGCCAGCGCGCGCAGGCCGAGCCGGGCGATCACCGGCCGCTGGTTGGGCGCAAGCCCGCCCGTCACCGCCATCTGGATCGCGATCGACGAGAAATTGGCGAAGCCGCACAGCGCGAAGGTGACGATCACCCGCGTCCGCTCGCTCAAGGATCCCGCGTCCGCCTTGCCCAGTTCGATAAAGGCGACGAATTCGTTCAGCACGATCTTGGTGCCGAACAGGCCGCCGGCGGTCCCCGCCTCGTTCCACGGCACGCCGATCAGGAACATGAGCGGCTGGAAGACGGCCCCCACCAGCGTCTGGAAGCTCAGGTCCGGATAGCCGAACCACGCGCCGACGCCCGCCAGCAGGCCATTGGCGAGTGCGACCAGCGCGACGAAGGCCAGCACCATCGCGCCGACCGCGACTGCCAGGCGAACCCCGGTCTGCGCGCCCTGCGCGGCGGCCATGATGATGTTGGCCGGGCGCTCGCCTTCCTCGAACGTCTCCGACACATCCACACCGTGGTCGGCGTCGGGCCGATCGCCGGGCGCGTCCGGCATGATGATCTTCGCCATCAGGATGCCGCCCGGGGCCGACATGAAGGCGGCGGCGAGGAGGTAGGGGAGGGCCGTCGGCCCGAGCAGCGTCGCATAGGCGGCGAGGATCGTGCCCGCCACCCCCGCCATGCCGACGACCATGAGGGTGAAGAGCTGCGCGGGCGGCAGCGCGGGCAGATAGGGGCGCACTACCAAAGGCGACTCGCTCTGGCCGACGAAGATGTTGGCGGCCGAGCCCAGCGCCTCGACCCGGCCGACGCCGGTGATCCAACCGAGCGCGCCGCCGACCCAGCGCACCACCCGCTGCATGATGCCGAGATAGTAGAGGATCGAGACCAGCGCCGCGAAGAAGATGATGACCGGCAGCGCGCCAAGCGCAAAGGTGTTGGCGAGCGGGTTGGTCGCGCTGGGGCCGAAGAGGAACTCGGTGCCCTTGCCCGCATAGCCGAGCAGGTTCGCCACGCCGCGCGCCATCGCCTCGATCGCGGCCCGACCCCAGCTGGTATAAAGGACGAGCACCGCGATCCCCGCCTGCAAGGCAAAGGCGGCGCCGACCACCCGCGGCCGGATCGCCCGGCGGTCGGTTGAAAGCAGAACGGCGATCGCGAGAATGGCGATGATGCCGACGACGCCGATCAGGAAGCGGGTCACGCGTCTGCCCGTGCGAAGTTGACGAACTGAACACCGACGCGGTGCATTTCAGGCCCTTTCCATCGGGCCGAATGGCCCTCCCCGCCGGGCCTTATGACGGCACGGGGAGCGGTAGGACAGCTTTTCCTGCGACGGGTGCGAACGGTTGACGCTGCTCGGTCAGCGTCTAGCACGCTCGGTCATGAACCAGCCCACTGCCGCCACCCCCCGTTCGCTTTTCGCGCTGACCGTGTTCTACGGCGGCATGGTGGTGCTGGGCGGGGTGCTCGGCGCCAAGCAGGTGGCGCTCGGACCGCTGGCCGTCGAGGCGGGCATCTTCCCCTTCCTGACGCTGGTCGGCATCTCGTCCGGGGTGGCCGAACTGCACGGCAAGGCGACCGCCGACCGACTGGTCCGCTTCGGCTTCGCGCCGCTCGTCTTCGCGATCTTCCTCGCCTGGTTCGTCATCCAGCTGCCGACCGACCCGGGCATGTACGAGCCTGCCAAGGCCGCCTTTCCGATCATCCTGGGCCAGAGCTATCGCATGATGGCCGCCGGCATCCTGGCCTATGGCGTGTCGGTCACGCTGAACATCTGGCTGTTCTCACGCCTTGCGGCGGTCACCGGGCGCTGGGCGGGCGTGCGGGGCTTCATCGCCGCGGCGCTGTCGCAGATCGTGGACACGCTCATCTTCATCACCGCCAGCTTCTATGGCGAGCGCCCGATCCTGACGCTCATGGCCGGCCAGATGCTGGCCAAGGTGGTGCTCTCCGCCGTCCTGGTGCCGCTCATCATCTGGGCGGTGGTGGCGCTTGGCCGGCGGCTGGACGCCGGCCCCGCGCACGCGGGCTGATCGCCCGGGAACGGGACGGCGCGCCCAGACTCTCGTTTCGCGGCGGGAACAAAGGGCGCGGGTCGTGCGCTTGTGCCCCGGTCCAACAGGAGGTTTCTATGGCCGAGTATCGTTCCACCGACCGCGACGGGCACGTGCATACCGAGCGCCGCGGCGGCGCGGGTCGCACGCTGGCGATCCTCGCCCTCCTTGCGCTGGTGATCGTCGGGCTGCTCTTCGCCACGGGCTTCTTCCGCCTGAACGCGAGCGGCGGCGAGCTGCCCAAGGTGGACGTGAGCGCGAAGGGCGGCGAGCTGCCCAACGTCGACCTCGATTCGAAGAAGGTCGTCGTCGGCACCAAGGAGAGCACCGTCGAAGTGCCCAAGGTGACGACGGAGAAGGAAAAGATCGAGGTGCCCGTGATCGGCGTGTCCGAAGGCGAGACCGACAAGAAGTAAGCCGGTTCTTCCGGCCAGAGCTGCCGGGGGGTTGGGCGAGCGCGCCCAGCCCCCTAAAGCCGCGCCCATGACCGACCATTCCCCCGATCCCGCGCTGCTCGCCAAGGCGGAGACGCTGACCGAAGCGCTGCCCTATCTGCAGCGCTATGCGGGCTCCACCTTCGTCGTGAAATATGGCGGGCACGCCATGGGCGATCCCGAGCGGCAGCGCGACTTCGCCGAGGACATGGTGCTGCTGAAGGCGGTCGGCATCAACCCGGTCGTGGTGCACGGCGGCGGCCCGCAGATCGGCGGCATGCTGAAGCGCCTCGGCGTCGAATCGCGCTTCGTCAACGGGCTCCGCGTGACGGACAAGGAGACGGCCGACATCGCCGAGATGGTGCTCGCCGGCTCGATCAACAAAGAGATCGTCGGCTGGATCGGCCAGGCGGGCGGGCGCGCGGTCGGCATCTCGGGCAAGGACGCCGGGCTGGTGAGGGCCGAGAAGGTCGGCGGCCGGCGCGCGGCGGACCCGGACCGCGGCATCGAGCGCCACGTCGATCTGGGCTTCGTCGGCGAGCCGGTCTCGGTCGATCGCGCCATCATCGACACGTTGACCGCGGCGGGCGTGATCCCCGTCATCGCCCCCATCGCGATCGGCGAGGACGGCGCGACCTACAACATCAACGCCGACACCATGGCGGGCGCGATCGCGGGCGCGCTGGGCGCGGCGCGCTTCTTCCTGCTGACGGATGTCGCGGGCGTGATGGACAAGGCGGGCGAGCTCCTGACCGACCTCGACCCGGACGCCGTCGCCGCGCTCCGGGAAGACGGCACAATCTCGGGCGGGATGATCCCCAAGCTGGAGACCTGCGTCGCGGCGGTCGAGGCGGGAGTGGACGCGGCCGTCATCATCGACGGGCGCGTGCCGCATGCGATCCTGCTGGAGATCTTCACGCGGCGAGGGGCGGGAACGCTGGTCCGGCGGAGCCGCACACCGGCAGCGTAGCTGGCGCTGAGACGGCGAACGGCCGGCCGGGCTCGGCGCAGCCGAGCTTCGACGTCACGCGATCCACTCGCGTGACGGCCTCGCTAGGAGACGTCGCCCCGGCCCTGTGCCGGGGTCCACCGGGCGGCAACTCCAGAGAACTTGTGATGTGCGGCGACGTGGATGCCGGCACATGGCCGGCATGACGAGACGAAGGGCGAGGGCCGTCACGCGAGTGAGTCGCGTGACGTCGGACCCGGCCGGTGGCCGGGCCGGCCGGCCCGCTGCCGTCTCGCGCGTAGCTTTGCTACGCGCGTGCGGCTAAGGGCGGGCAATGCCCCTCCTCATCTCCTTCGTCGATTTCGTGCTGATGGTCCTGCAGCTGGTCATCTTCGTGCAGGTGATCCTGTCCTGGCTGGTCGCGTTCAACATCGTCAACCGGCACAGCCAGGTGGTGAGCGGGCTGTTGAACGGCATCGATCGGGTCACCGACCCGCTCTACCGCCCGATCCGGCGGATCCTGCCCGACTTCGGCGCGCTCGACCTGTCCCCGCTGGTCGTGCTGCTGCTCATCTCCTTCCTGCGGTCCCGGGCGCTGCCCTACCTGGCGATCGCGACCGCGCCCGACGTCGCGTGAGCGCGCGCATCATCGACGGCAAGGCGTTCGCCGCCGGGCTGCGCGCCCGGGTGGCGGAGCGCGTCGCCCAGTTCCGGGCGCAGGCGGGCCGCGCGCCGGGGCTGGCGGTGGTGCTGGTCGGCGACGACCCGGCGAGCCAGATCTACGTCCGGAACAAAGGCAAGGCGACGATCGCCGCGGGCATGGAGAGCTTCGAGCATCGCCTGCCTGCCGACGCCGCGCCCGAAGCGCTCTATGCGCTGATCGACCGGCTGAACGCCGATTCGGCGGTCGACGGCATTCTGGTGCAGCTGCCCGCGCCGCCGCAGATCGACGAGCGGCAGGTGATCACGCGCATCCACCCGGACAAGGACGTCGACGGGTTGAACCCGGTCAACGCCGGGCGGCTGGCGCTGGGGCTCGAGGGCTTCGTTCCCTGCACCCCCTATGGCTGCCTCCTGCTGCTGCGTGACGTGCTCGGCAGCCTTGCGGGGCTGGAGGCCGTGGTGGTCGGCCGGTCCAACCTGGTCGGCAAGCCCATGGCGCAGCTGCTGACGCGCGAGAGCTGCACGGTGACGGTCGCGCACAGCCGCACCCGCGACCTCGCCGCGCATGTCGGCCGCGCGGATATCGTGGTGGCGGCGGTGGGCGTGCCGGGGCTGATCCGGGGCGAGTGGGTGAAACCGGGCGCGACCGTCATCGACGTCGGCATCAACCGCACCGAGGCGGGCGTGGTCGGCGACGTGGACTTCGCCAGCGCCGCGCAGGTCGCGGGCGCGATCACGCCGGTGCCGGGCGGGGTGGGGCCGATGACGATCGCCTGCCTGCTCCGCAACACGCTCGTCTCGGCGTGCCGGCGCGAGGGGTCGGATGTGGGGGAGCCCTGATGTCGGTTCTCCTCGCGGTCGCCCTCTCCACCGTTCGACCTGAGCCCGTCGATGACCGTCCTCCCATCGAGAGCGCAGCACGCCCTTCGACCAGCTCGGGGCGAACGGAGAAGGGTAGCGCCGTCGAAGCCGAGCGCGCCTTTGCCGCGGACGCGCAGCGGATCGGGCAGTGGGCGGCTTTCCGCAAATGGGCGACGGCGGACGCGATCATGTTCCTGCCGCAGCCCGCGCCGATGCAGCAGGCGACCAAGGATTGGCCTGAGCCCAAGCAGGCTGTGCGGTGGTCGCCGGCCAAGAGCTTCGTGTCCTGTGACGGACAGGTCGCCGCGAACACCGGGCCATGGATGCGGCCGGACGGTAGCCATGGCTTCTTCTCGACGATCTGGCTGCGGCAACCGGATGGCGCCTGGAAGTGGCAGGTCGACGGTGGCGATAGCCTTCCGAGGCCCCGCTCGCCCTTGGGAGCGGAGCCGGCGATCCGGCGCGCGTCGTGCGACAACAGGCCAGCAGGGGTGGTCAGTCCCACTCCCCGGGGCAAAGGGGGCGGCGGCGTCTCTCCGGATCGCACATTGTCCTGGCGCTATGACGTCGCCATGTCCGGCGCGCGCGAGTTCGTCGTCGAGCTGTGGACGGGCGACCGGTACGAAGCGGTGATCACGGACCGCGTCGCCGCGCCCAAGCCGTGACCGAGCTCTACGTCTCCGCGCTGATCACCTTCTTCGTGGTGATCGATCCACCCGGCTGCGCGCCGATCTTCGCTGGGCTGACCAAGGGCGCGAGCTCCGTGCATCGGCGCGCGATGGCGATCCGCGCCGTCGTGGTCGCGTCGGTTATCCTGCTCGTGTTCGCGCTGCTCGGCGAGGATCTGCTGAAGGCGTTGGGGATCAGCCTCGCCTCGTTCCGGATCGCGGGCGGAATCATGCTGTTCCTGATCGCGCTTGACATGGTATTCGAGCGGCGCACCGAGCGGCGCGAGGACCGCGCGGCCAAGCTGCAGGCGGAGCAGGTCGAGGACGTGTCGATCTTTCCCATGGCGATGCCGATGATCGCTGGGCCGGGATCGATCGCGTCGGTGATGCTGCTGATGGCGCGCAACGACGGGCTGGAGCGGACGCTGGTCGTGCTCGGCGCGCTGGCGACGATCCTGCTGCTGACGCTCGCGGCGCTGCTCGCGGCGGGGCCGCTGATGCGGCTGCTGGGAACGCGGATCGAGGCGGTGATCACGCGGTTGCTGGGCGTGCTGCTGGGGGCGTTGGCGGTGCAATTCGTAATGGACGGGCTGCAGGTCAGCCTGAGATAGTCCTCCCCTGCAAGGGGAGGGGGACCGCCGGGCGTAGCCCGGTGGTGGAGGGGTGTCCCCCTGCCGAGAGCAGGTCACCCCTTCGTTACGCGGCTTCGCCGCGCGCCACCTCCCCTTGCAGGGGAGGGTCAGCTGACGCGGAACAGCCGGTAGGGTGAGCGCCTTGGCAGCGGCAGCGGGGTCAGCCAACCGAACGCCTCTCCGCGCGCCAGCCGGTCGTAGAAGCCGCCCTTGTCACGGGCACGATAGATCGTGCCCTCGGCCATATTGGGGCAGACGAGCAGCAGCGTTGCGCCATGCCCTTTGATGATCGAGCGCGCCTGGTCGGGCGAGCGGCCGAAGGCGTGCTGCACGTCGAGGATCGCGTCCCCGTTGCGGTGGTATGGCCCCGCGATCGCGTCGTGATGGGTGACGGTGATGAGGCGGGGGCCGAGGTCCACCATCGTGAACACCCGCGCGCGCGGATAGCGGTTGAGCGTGAGCAGGCGCGAGGTCCGCATGCAGTCGCCGGTCGCGGCATTGACGCGCGCGCGCGCTGGGTTGACGGGCGCGACGGGCAGGTACTTGACCACCCACCAGCTGAACAGGCCGGTGACGAGCAGGAACGCGCCCACGGTACCCGCAACGCGTACGAAGGCGAGACGGTGGTTGTGGGTCAGCGGCAGCAGCAGCGCGCCCAACGCCGTCGCGCCCGGCACGGCGAGCAGGGCGGCGGCCGGTCCGGCGCGCATCTGCCACAGCAGCATCAGCGCCGCGAAGCCGGCGAAGAGCGCGGCGGCCAGCCAGTGCGGCCAGCGATCGGTCCCGCGCGCCTGCCACGCCGCCACGCCCGCGCCGATCAGGCCGATGACCGGCAGCACCGCGACCGGGAAGGCGAGGCGGAAGGGGTGGGTCCAGATCGGCCGCGCCTCCTTGACATTCGCCAGCCAGTTGCGCGCGAGCTCGTCCGACACCTGCTCGGGCCGGCCGAGACACTGCGGGAAGGCGAGCGCGAAAAAGAGGCCGAGCGCGACGGCGGCTGCGACCGCCAGTCCCAGCCTGACCCCCCGCGACCGCGGGTCGAGCCGAGCCAGCAGAAGCAGCAGCCCGCCGCTCGCGACCGTGACGCTGAGCCATACGGGCGTCAGCGCGTCGCACCGGGGAACGCGGTTGGCGTAGCTGGCGAACAGCGCGTAGCCGAGCGCCGATCCGCCGCCGAGCGCGGCGGCATAGGCCTGCAGCCGCAGGCTCTCCTCCCGATCGCCAACCCAGCGCAGCGCGAGGATGCCGCCGGCCATGGCGCAATAGGGCAACATCTCCAGCCCGATCGACAGGCTGACCGCGCTCGCCAGCCCCACCGTCGCGCCGCCTCGGACCGCGCGCGGGTCTGTCAGCCCGGCGAGCGTCAGCGCGAGCATGGCGAGCTGCCAGCCATGATGGTCGATCCGCTCGGGCGCGAACATCTGCATGGGCGCGACCGCGCAGAACAGAATCACGATCGCGAGCGGCCAGGCGAGCGGATGCACGAGCCGGCGCACGGTCGCGGCGAGGCTCAGCATCGCGATCGAGAGCGGCAGCAGCGGCGCGACTCCGCAGGCGAGCCGCTCGGCCCAGCTTGGACTGGTGAACAGCCGTAAGAGGAGGATCAGGCCGGCGAGCGGCAGGTCGACGATCCGGCTCCAGTGGATATCGAACCCTGCGGGCGGGTTCAGGCGATACTGGCGCAGGTCGTACCAGTCCTGCCCGGCGAGCAACGCGCGGACCTGCATCAGGCGCATATTGTCGTCGGTGTCGCCCAGCGACAGCCAGCGCACGCCGTTCCAGTTCGCCCAGAGCGCATAAGCCGCGTAAGCGGCCCAGGCGAGGAGGACGAGTGCGATCCAGCGCCGGTCGAGGTCGCGCCTCAGGCTTTCCAGCGGCCCCGTGCCCAAAGCTTCTTCCCTCACACGTCCGCCCGCCCTAAGTGCGCCCGCTCTATCGTGGGCAGGACGAAGGGCAAGTGACGGCGGTGTTGCGGCACGTCGAGCGGGTGCGCGGGCACGAGGCGACGGGGCAGCTCGCGCGCTTCGTCGTGGCGGGCGGGCTGACGACTGCGCTGTATACGCTCGTCTACTCGCCGCTGGCCGGCTTCCGGATCACGTCGGAGCAGGTCGCCAACCTGGCCGGCTATTTGGTCGCGATGCTGTCAGGCTATCTGTTGCACTCGAGGTGGAGCTTTCGCGGGCACGGTGCCGCGCCGCAGCAGACGACGGTCCGCTTCTTCGCGGTGTCGCTGGTCAGCTATGGGCTCAATACCTTCTGGGTCTGGGTGCTGACCGATGACGCGGCGCTGGCCGGGCCGTTCTGGTGGCCGCTGATCCCCGTCCTGTTCGTGACGCCGCTCATCACCTTTGCGCTCAACCGGCTTTGGGTCTTCGCCTGAGATGGACCGGGTGGTGTACGACCGCATGGCGGCGCATGACTCCACCCATTGGTGGTACCGCGCGCGACGCGACATCCTGGCCGACTATCTGCAGCAGTTCGGCGGGCTGCCGGAGGGCGCGCGCATCCTGGAGATCGGGTGCGGCACCGGCCACAACCTGCCGATGCTGGCCCGCTTCGGCGCGGTCGACGCGATCGAGATCGACCCGGCGGCGCGCGAGATCGCGGCCGAGCGGCTCGGCCGGCCGGTCGGCGCGACGCCGCTGCCCGGACTGCCGGGCGTGCCGCGGGGCGCCTATGACCTGATCGCGGTGCTCGACGTCGTCGAGCACATCCAGGACGACGTCGCCGCGCTTGCCGCCATGCGCGAACGGCTCGCGCCGGGCGGCAAGATCCTGATCACGGTGCCCGCGCATCCCTGGATGTGGAGCGCGCACGACGTGGTAAACCACCACCACCGCCGCTACACCAAGGGCATGCTGCGCGAAGCGATCGCGGCGGCGGGGCTGAAGCCCGACAAGCTGAGCTATTTCAACACGCTGCTGTTCCCGCTGGCGGCGGGGGCGCGGCTTTTGGGGCGGATCACCGGGCGCGAGGACAGCGACGACTCGCCGCCGCCGCCGCTGGTCAACGCACTGTTCGAGCGCATCTTTCGCCTGGAGCGTCACATGGTCGGACGGATGCCGATGGCGCCGGGCGTGTCGATCGTCACCCTCGCCGTTCCGGCCTGAAGTCCTTCGCAGGCGCGGCGACGCCGAGCGTCGGTCGTCCGCCGACCGGGCCGGCGATGTCGGCGACGATGTAGAGGGGACGGCGCTTCACCTCGACGTACATGCGGCCGAGATACTCGCCGATCATGCCGAGGACGAACATCTGGATCGCGCTCAGCACCACCACCACCAGCATCGTCGACGTCCAGCCCTGGACCGGATCGCCCGCGAAATAGCCCCAGGCGATATAGAAGAGGAGCAGGAGCGAGGCGAAGGCGAGGATCACCGCGGCGTGGCTGGCGAACCGCAGGGGCGCGGTCGAAAAGCCCGTGACGGCGTCGAAGGCGAGCCGCAGCATCTTCCCCAACGGATAGCTGGTCGCCCCCGCGGCGCGCTCGGCGCGATCATAGGGAAAGGGCACCTGCTTGAACCCGATCCAGGCGACCATGCCGCGGATGAAGCGCGCCTGCTCCGGCAGCGCCAGGAACGCGTCGAGCGCGCGGCGGCTGATGAGGCGGAAGTCGCCGGTGTCGAGCGGGATCTCCGTGTCGGTGAGCCGGTCGAGCAGCCGGTAGAACAGGGCGGCGGTGGCCTTCTTGAACAATGTCTCGCCTTGGCGCTTGCGGCGCACGGCGTAGACCACGTCGGCCTCCTGCTCGACCATGGCGCGCCGCATGTCGGCGAGGAGCTCGGGCGGGTCCTGCAGGTCGGCGTCGATGATCAGGATCTGCTCGCCCGCGCTGAGGTCGAGCCCTGCAGTGAGCGCGAGCTGGTGGCCATGGTTGCGCGACAGGTTGATCGCGACGAGCCGCGGGTCGCCCGCCGCCAGCCCCTGCATCACCGACCAGCTGTCGTCCCGGCTGCCGTCGTTGATGAGCACGATCTCGTACGCATCCCCCACCGCCGCTCGCGCCGCCGCCGACACCCGCGCGTGCAGCATCGGCAGACATGCCGCCTCGTTGAAGCAGGGCACGACGACGGACAGGGCGGGGCGGGGCATGGCGGCGTTCTAGCGGCACCGCCCGCGGCCGTCACGCCGGCCCGCGGCGGGCTCAGCGCGGGACGATGACCTTGACTAGGCGCCCCGGCCGGAGCGGGGCGCGGGGGTCGAGCCCGTTCAGCACGACGAAGCGCTCCAGCTGGTGGTCGCCATAGGCCATGCGTGCGGCCAGGCTCTGGACCGTGTCGCCGGCGCGCACGGCAACGACGCGGACCTGCCGGCTGCCGTCGTCATAGGGCAGGCCGTCGAGTTGCCGAAGGAAGTTCGCGTCCTGCACGCCCGTCAGGTCCGGGCGTCCCGTCTGGTTGGCCAGGTTCTGCGCGCGACGGACCCGGTCGGCGCCGTTGGGGTGGGTCGAGAGCCAGGTGGGCGGGCCGGCGCGGCGTCCGCCGATCGCGGCCTCGAGCTGCGCGTCGTCGTTGAGCGCCGCCAGCATGTCCGCCGCGGCATGGGGCGTGTAGCCGGCGCCGGTGATGTAGCGGATGCCGAGCGTGTCGGCCTCGTACTCCTGCGAGCGGCTGAAACCAAGCGTGTAGAGCTGCGCGCCCGTGCTCGCGGCGCGGCCGACCAAGTCGCTGCCGGTGATCGCGCCCAGCACGGCGGCTGCGATGCCGCCCACGGTCGATCGGGTCGCGCGCTTGTTGGCATGGCGGGCGGCGACATGCGCCACCTCATGGCCAAGCACCGATGCCAGCTCGGCCTCCGAGTTCATCAGCGCGAGCAGCTGGCGGGTCACATAGACATAGCCGCCCGGCACCGCGAAGGCGTTCTCGACCGGCGAATTGAGCAGCGTGATCGTGAAGTCGCCGCCGTCGCGCGAAAGGCCGGACTGCACCGCCACCCTGCGCCCGACCCGGTCGACCAGTGCCGCCTGCGATCCGGAATAGCGGCCGCCATATTGCTGCAAAAGCTGCGGATGCGCCTGCGCGCCGACCGCGCGGTCATTGGCGGAGATGCTGCGGGTCTGGGCGGGCAGGGCCGCTGGGACGGCGCCGGCGAGCAGCAGGGCGGCGGCGAAGGCGTGACGCATGAAACGCTCCTGTTACAGGCCTTCAGGCCATGGCGCGGGCGCGCTCTGCCGTCAGGCGTTCGAGCATGGAGAGCGGCATCGCGCCCGCCTCCAGCACGTCGTGAAACTGCTTTAGGTCAAATCGGTTTCCGGCGATCCGCTGCGCCTCCTGTCTCGCCTTGATCCAGCTGGCGTGGCCGATCTTGTAGGAACAGGCCTGGCCCGGCTGCACGCTGTAGCGCTCGATCTCGCGCTGGGCGCGGGGGCGCGCGAACCCGACGGTCCCGACGAAATAGTCGGTCGCCTTCTCGCGGCTCCACCCGAGCGTGTGCAGCCCTGTGTCCGCGACCAGTCGCGCGGCGCGGAACAGGAAGGACTGGAGATAGCCCGCGCGCTCGAGCGGGTCGGCATAGCCGCCCAGCTCGTCCGCCAGCTGCTCGGCGTAGAGCGCCCAGCCTTCCAGATAGGCGTTGAAGAAAGCGATCTTGCGCAAGGGATGCGTCGGTGCCCGCTGGGCCGTCGAGATCTGGAGATGATGCCCGGGCACGCCTTCGTGGTAGGTGAGGCTCGGCAGTGAGTATTTCGGCCAGTCGCCGACGCTCTTCAGGTTGATCCAGTAGATCGCCGGCCGCGATCGATCCAACGGTGCGCTGTAATAATAGCCGTTGGACGCCCCGTCCTGGATCTCTGGCGGAACGCGCCGGATATCGAGCGGGGCGTCGGGCGCATTGGAGAAGGCGCGGGCGAGGCGGGTCTGCATGGCGGCGTTGCTGGCGTTCAGTCCGGCGATCAGCTCGGCCCGGCCGGCGTCTGTGTCCGGATAGAGCTGTGCGGGCATGACGTTGAGCTGGGCCAGCCGGGCGCCGACGCTGCCGCTGGTCAGGCCCTGCGCCTTCAGGATCGTGTCGAGCTGGGCCGTGAGGTCGGCCACCTGCTCCAGCCCGATCCGGTGCACCTCGGCAGGCGTCAGCGTGGTCGTGGTCGCCTGGGCGAGCGTGGCGGCATAGATCGCCGCGCCGCCCGGGATCGCGCCGACTCCCGCGGCGCTGCGGGCGCGGGGGCGGAGCTCACGGACGAGGGCGATCTGCCGGTCGAGCGCGGGGTAGACCTGTTGCTCGACGATACGCGCCGCGCGGGCCTGCCAGTCGCCGGCGAGCTTCGCCGCCGCGGCGCGGCGCACCAAGCTCTGCGTCAGCGTGTTCTCGGCCGGCGCAGCCGCGCGCAGCTTGGCCATCTGCGCGAGGGCTAGGTCGAGCGCGAAGTCGGGCGCGATCCGGCCCTTGGCCGCGTCCGCGCGCTGGACGGCGGTGTCGTTGTCGAGCTGACGCCCGACCAGCGCCAGCCGGTCGAGATAGGCTTCGGCATCGTCGGCGGTCGCGATCGCGTGCTGTGCGTTGAGGAAATCGGGCAGCGAGAAATAGGCCCCGCCCTGCTGGGTGATGCGGTAGGGCCGCTGCGGCGAGGCGACGCCGAACCGCTCCGGCCCCACGATCTGCTGGTCGATGTTGTAGAGCACGACCTCGCGGTCGATCCTCGCCTGGGGCGAGAGGCGGTCCGGGGCGACGGCCGCGACCTGGCTCCGGTAGCGCCGGTAGCGCGCGAGCGCGTCTGCCTGCGCGCCCGGACCGTTGTCGTCCAGCCGACGCTTCAGGCCCGCGTTCGCGTCCTTGTCGAGCCCGAGCTGGGTGGCGAGCACGGGCGAGTTTCGGATGGTGTCGGCGAAGACCGCGTCGAACGCCGCCGTCAGCGCGGCGTCGCCCGGCGCTTGCGCGCGCGCCCAGGGAGCGAGCGAAAGGGCGCCGGCGGCGACGCCGGATGCGAGCAGGTCGCGACGATGCATGGTGTTCTCCTTAGATGCGCTCGACCGCGTGGACCGCGTCCGCCGCGCGCAGCGCCCCGATCAGGCGCATCAATTGCGCGAGATCGTGCACCTCGACGTCGATGGTGTTGGTGTGGAAGCGGGAGTCGCGCGTGTCGAGCCTCAGCTCGATGATGTTGGCCTTGTGCTGGCCGATGATGGTGGACACGATCCCCAGCGCGCCGGGCTCGTTCTTGACCATGACCGAGATGCGCGCGACCGCCCCGTCCGCCCCTTCGCCCCAGGCGAGGTCGACCCAGTCTGTCTCTTCCGCCGATCGATCGGCCAGCTCGGCGAGCACCGCGCAATCGATGGCGTGGACCTCGATGCCCGCGTCCGGCCGGCGCAGGCCGACGATGCGGTCGCCTGGCACAGGATGGCAGCACTGGCCGAGCTCGAAGGCCACGCCCGGGGTCAGCCCTTTGATCGAAATCGCTTGGTTCTGCGGCGCGGCGGACGCGACGTCCGCGCCCGCCGACCCGGGCATGAGCGCCTCCATCACCGCCCCGTCCGACAGGGTGCGCCGCGCGATCGCGATCAGGAGCGCCGCCTCGTCGGGCAGCTTTAGACGCTTCAGCCCATGTTCCACCGCATCGGCGGCGAGCGGCGCGGGAAGCCGCCGGACGATGTCGTCCAGGAGCTTGCGGCCCAGCGTCAGCTGCTCGTCGCGCTCCTTGTGGCGCAGGTGGCGGCGGATCGCGGCCAGCGCCTTGCCGGTGACGGCGACCTCCAGCCAGGCGGGCTGCGGCGCTTGCCCTTGCGAGCGCAGGATCTGCACCTGATCGCCGTTATCGATCACCGTCGACAACGGCACGACGCGGCCGTTGATCTTCGCGCCCACCGCCTGGTCGCCGAGATCCGTGTGAACGGCATAGGCGAAGTCGATGGGGGTCGAACCCTTTGGCAGCTGGATCAGCTCGCCCTTCGGCGTGAAGGCGAAGATCCGGTCCTGGTACATCGCCATGCGCGTATGCTCGAGCAGCTCCTCCGGGCTGCCGGCGGTGTCCAGGATCTCGACCAGATCGCGGATCCAGCTATGGTCGGGATCGGGGCGGACCCCCTCCTTGTACGCCCAATGCGCGGCCAGCCCGAACTCGGCCTGCGCGTGCATCTCCGCAGTGCGCAGCTGGATTTCGATGCGGGTGTTCTCGGCATGGACCACGCCCGTGTGGATCGAGCGATAGCCGTTGCGCTTGGGGGTGGAGATATAGTCCTTGAACCGCCCCGGCACGAAGTGCCAGCGACGGTGGATCACGCCCAGCGCGCGGTAGCAGGCGTCCACGTCCGGCACGATCGCGCGGAACGCCATCACGTCCGACAGCTGCTCGAAGCTGAGCTTGCGCTCGGCCATCTTGCGCCAGATCGAATAGGGGTGCTTCTCGCGCCCCGTCACGTCCGCGTCGACTCCAGCGCGGGAGAGGACGTCGCGCAGCCCCTCGGCGATCCGGGCGATGCGGTCGCCGTCGCCCTCCTTCAACCGCTCCAGCCCGCGGGTGATCGACTCATAGGCTTCGGGCTCGATCTCGCGGAAGGCGAGCTCCTGCATCTCCTTCATGAACTCGTACATGCCGACGCGCTCGGCGAGAGGCGCGTAGATGTCGAGCGTCTCGCGGGCGATGCGGCGGCGCTTGTCCGGATTGCCGATGTGGTGGAGCGTGCGCATGTTGTGCAGCCGGTCGGCCAGCTTGACCAGCAGCACGCGGATGTCGTCCGACATGGCGAGCAGGAACTTGCGCAGGTTCTCCGCCGCGCGCTCGTTGTCGGATTGCGCCTCGATCTTCGACAGCTTCGTCACGCCGTCGACCAGCCGGGCGACATTGGGCCCGAACAGCTTCTCGATCTCTTCCGGCGTCGCGACCGTGTCCTCGACCGTATCATGGAGGATGGCGGTGGCGATGGTCTCGTCGTCGAGCCGAAGGTCGGTCAGGATGCCGGCGACCTCGATCGGGTGCGAGAAATAGGGATCGCCCGATGCGCGCTTCTGCGAGCCATGGGCGTGCATCGAGAAGACATAGGCGCGGTTCAGCAGCGCCTCGTCCGCTCCCGGGTCGTAGTCGAGGACCCTGTCGACCAACTCATATTGCCTGAGCACGGGAGGCACATGGCCCCCCGTGCCCGGGCTTGGCAACAGCTTAGCGCGGCGCCGGACGATTAGCGCTTAGCGCGCCTGCGCCACGGCGGCGCCGGCGGCGCCGCCCTTCGCCTTGGCATTGCAGGCGGCGAGCTGGTCGGCGTCGAACGCCTTGCCGCCCACCGTAAACGAGGCGAGCGCGCCGGCGTCACGGGCGACCGCACCGCACAGGAAGGTGTCGCGCTCGGACGACTTGGCGGCGACATAGGTCGCGCCGTTCAGCTTCCACAGCGTCTCGCGCGTGATGATCTTAGACTTGCTCGGCGCCTGTGCGGGCACCGCGACGTAATAGCCCATGTCGGCCTGCGCCGGCGTGGCGGTGACGCCGACCATGGCGCCGCCGACGACCAGCGCCGCGCCCAGGGACAGAAGGTGACGAACGTGACGCATGAGAGCCTCCTCTGAATTTGGTTGCGAATCGCTACCTAACGGATTACGTTTCAGGTTGCAACCAGAAACTCATATTTTTGCGGACTCCTGGGTTTTTTGCGATAAGCTGTTGTTGGAGAGGATGAAGCGTTGGAGAAGCTTCGCGAAAAGCTGGACGAGTGCAGCCTGCCGGCGGCGCTGGAGGCAGTCGGCGAGCGCTGGTCGTTCCTGATCCTGCGCGCCTCGTTCAACGGGCTGCACCACTTCGAGGAGTTCCAGTCGGAGCTGGGCATCGCGCGCAACATCCTGGCGAACCGGCTGGCGAAGCTGGTCAGTTACGGCATCCTGCAACGCGTCCCCATGCCCGATGACCGCCGCAAGGTGGAGTACACGCTGACGGACAAGGGCTTCGCGCTGCTGCCGACCATGGTTGCGCTGCGTCAGTGGGGCGAGCGCTGGGAGACGGGCGTGCCCGCCTTCCCCATCCTGGTCGACGAGCGCGACCGCCGGCCCGTGCAACCGGTATCGGTGCTAAGCCATGACGGCCGCGTGCTGGGCAAGCACGACCTGATCTGGGCGCTCCCGGCCGACGTGGCGCGCGACCCGGCGGAGGCGCTGGCGGCGGAGTAGGTCTATCCGGCTTGCCGGCGATGGCGCGACTGCAGCGCCGACGAAGTGCGACATGGCTGAGATCCGTGCGGCCCTAAAGCCCCAGGTCCGACAAGGATGGGTGCTCGGCCGGTCGGATGCCTTGCGCCCATCGGAATAACCGCGCGGCTTCGGAAATCGCGAGGTCGTTGATGCTGGCGTAGCGCTCGGCCATGAGGCCCTGGGCGTCGAACAGCCAGTTCTCGTTGCCGTAGCTTCGCCACCACTGGCCTTCCACGTCGCGCCACTCATAGGCGAAGCGAACGGCGATACGGTCCCCGTCATGGGCCCAGAGTTGTTTCATGAGCCGGTATTCGCGTTCGCGTTCCCACTTACGGGTGAGGAATACGACGACCTCGGCCCGCCCGCTCAGAAAATCCGATCGGTTGCGCCACTTGGTGTCGGGCGTGTAGGCCAGCGCGACGCGCTCCGGCTCACGCCCGTTCCAGGCGTCCTCGGCCATGCGGACCTTCAGCACCGCTTCCTCCAACGTGAACGGCGGACGGGGCGAGCCTCTCATCGGGCGTTCTCCTTCAGGCGCGTGTTCTCCGCTTCCAGCTCGGCCATGCGTGCGTGCAATGACGCCAGGGCAGCCGCGACCTCGTCCGCGGCGAATTTTTGCGGGATATGCTGCGGACAGTTGATGTCCCAGACCTCGACGTCGATCAGGATCGCGCGCTCGACCTTGGCCTTGTACCCCGCCACGCTCAGGCGGGCGAGGAGCGCTGGATCATCCTCGACATACCGGGCGCGGCCCCAGAGCTTGATGCGTGCGCGCCGCGCATAGTCGATCAGGAACACGCAGACCGCGTCGTTCTCGGCCAATCTGCCGATGGTGATATATTGCCGGTTGCCCGCGAAATCGGCGAAGCCGAGCGTGCGATCATCCAGCGCCATCAGGAACCCTTTGGGGCCGCCACGGTGCTGGATGTACGGCTTCGCGTCCGCGGTCGCCGACGCGATGAAAAACGAATCCGACCGGGCCAGAAACGCGCGAAGCCGATCGTCGACCTCGATGGGAAACCCGCCCGGCCGATCGCGCCCGGCATAGAGTTGACGCGACCCGCGCCGCACCTGCTGCTCGCGCGCCGAGGGCGGAAAGACCCGGTGGGCGGGGTCGCTGATCGCCATACGGCCTCAGGCGGCTTCGGCGGGAACGACCGGGAAGTCGATCTCCGTCTGCGCGGCGTTGTTCAGGTAGTTGGTGAACACGTTGAGCGCGACGTTCGCCACGATCTCGACCACCTGCGCCTCGGTCCAGCCCGCGAGCCTGACCGCGGCGATGTCTGCATCGCCGACCCGGCCGCGATCGGACGCGACCTTGAACGCGAGCGCGACGGCGGCGTCGGCCTTGGGGTCGCCCGAATGCCCGCGTCGGTTCCGCGCGATCTCGGCATCGTCCAGCTTGGCGGCGTTCAGCGCCAGATAGGTGTGGGCCGCCAGGCAATAGTCGCAGCCGTTCGCCTGGGCGACAGCGAGGGCGATGCGGTTGCGGGTCTTCAGATCGAGCGTGCGCCCTAAGGCCCCGTGAAGACCGAGGAAGCCTTCCAGCGCGTTCGGGCTTGTGGCGATCAGGCGGAACAGGTTGGGGACGACGCCGAGCTGCGCCTCCACCGCATCGAGCAGCGGCTGCGACTGGGCGGGGGCGTCCTGGCGGGCGGGAATGAGCAGGCGGGACATGGCGGTGGCTCCTTGCGACGGCTCCGGTGCCGACGCGACGGATATGCAACGCCCGTGTTCAGATGATAATCGAGCAATCCTGTGGTTCTTTGTTGCGGGATTCGCCACAATATGGATGCGCTCGATCGCCTGCGGACGTTCATCGCCGTCGCCGAACAGGTGAGCTTCGCTCGGGCGGCGGCGGCTCGGCGGATGTCGCCGACCAAGGCGTCGCGAGCGGTCGCCGAGCTGGAGAGGGAACTGGGCGTCCCGCTGTTGCGCCGAACGACGCGCAGCGTGGGGCTGACCGATGCCGGGGCGCGCTATCTCGAACATTGCCGTCATGCGCTTGGCGAGCTCGACGAAGCCGCACGGGCGTTGAAGGGCGTGGGATCCCACCCTCTCGGCAGGCTTGTCGTCAGTGCGCCCGGAATGTTCGGGCGAAATCTTGTGCTGCCCGTCGCGGTCGAGCTGATGGACCGGCATCCGGACCTCGAGGTGGAGCTCCTGCTGACCGACCGGGTGGTCAGGGTGGTCGAGGAGGGCGTCGACGTGGCGGTGCGCATCGCGGAGCTTCCGGATAGCGGGCTGACCGCCGTGCGCGTTCGGGACGTCCGTCGCGTTCTCGTGGCGAGCCCCGACTATCTTGCCCGTCGCGGTTCGCCGGAGAGCGTCGCGGACCTTCATGACCACGCCATCATCGCCGTGGATGCGTTCGCTCCCAACAACGAATGGCGGTTCGCGGGGGATCGTCCGCAGACGGTCCGGTTGCAGCCGCGTCTACGGGTCAACGACATGGCGGCGGCCATCGCGGCGGCCGCGGCCGGGGTCGGCATATCGCGGGTGTTCTGCTACCAGGTCGTCGACGAAGTCCGGTCCGGCCGATTGACGACCCTGCTCGACGCGTTCGCGCCCCCTCCTGTCCCGGTCAGCCTTGTCTTCCAGCCGCATCGTCAGCGTTCGGCGGCGGTCCGCGCCTTTGTCGATCTGGCGAAGGAGCGGCTGCGCTGACGCGCGACCCGGCGGAGGCGCTGGCGGCGGAGTAGCGCCTCAGCCAACCCCCTGCGCCGGCGTGTTGACGCCCATGCTGGCGAGGTAGCGCTTCACGTTGCGCGCCGCTTGGCGCAGCCGTTGTTCATTCTCGACCAGCGCGATGCGGACGAAGCCTTCGCCGTTTTCACCATAGCCGACGCCCGGGGCGACGGCGACCTTGGCGTGGGTAAGCAGCTGCTTGGAGAATTCCAGGCTCCCCAGGTGCCGGACCGCCGGCGGCAGCGGGGCCCAGGCGAACATGCTCGCGGGCGGGCTCGGGATGTCCCAGCCCGCGCGGCCGAACGCCTCGACCAGCACGTCGCGACGCTTGTGGTAGAGCCGGCGGTTCGCCTCCACGATGTCCTGCGGGCCGTTCAGCGCGGCGCAGGCGGCGGCCTGGATCGGGGTGAACGCGCCATAGTCAAGATAGCTCTTCACCCGGGTCATCGCCGCGATCAGCTGTCGACTGCCGACCGCGAAGCCGATCCGCCAGCCGGCCATGGAGAAGGTCTTGCTGAGCGAGGTAAACTCGACCGCCACGTCCTTGGCGCCGGGCACCTGCAGGATCGAGGCGGTAGGTCGGCCGTCATAGTAGAGCTCGGAATAGGCGAGGTCGGACAGCACCCAGACCCGGTTCTCGCGCGCCCATGCGACAAGCCGCTCGTAGAAGGCGAGGTCGACCGTCTCCGCGGTCGGGTTGGACGGATAGTTGACGACCAGTATCGACGGGCGCGGAACGGTGAAGGCCATCGCCCGCTCCAGGCTCTCCCAATAGCGCTCGTCGGGCGTGGTCGGCACCGCGCGGATCGTCGCGCCGGCGATGATGAAGCCGAAGGTGTGGATCGGATAGGACGGGTTGGGCGCGAGCACGACGTCCCCGGGCGCCGTGATCGCGGTGGCGAGGCTCGCCAGCCCCTCCTTGGACCCCATGGTGACCACCACCTCGGTCTCGGGGTCGAGCTCCACGCCGAAGCGGCGGCCGTAATAATTCGCCTGGGCGCGGCGCAGGCCGGGAATGCCCTTAGACTGCGAATAGCCATGTGCGTCGGGCTTGCGCGCGACCTCGCACAGCTTGTCGATCACATGCGGCGGCGGCGGCAGGTCGGGGTTGCCCATGCCGAGGTCGATGATGTCCTCGCCGCCCGCGCGCGCCGCCGCCCGCATCGCGTTCACCTCGGCGATGACATAGGGCGGAAGGCGGCGGATGCGGTAGAAGTCGTCGGACATGGTGCACCTTTTCCCGTCATGACGGCCTTGTGCCGGCATCGACGGTTGAACATGGTCGTCGGCGGCATGACTCGCACGATGGTGGATGCCGGGACAAGCCCGGCATGATGAACCTGGCATTCCAGCATGGCCCGCGTTGCAGAACCATCCTGCCGCTCCTGCTCGTCTTCGCTCTGCCGGGCTGCGGCGACGGCAGCGGCGCGGGCGGGCCGGTGGCGATCACGCCGGGAC